>Ga0100402_1000624_pt1 | contig 41898 bp, 36 predicted proteins | sample CryGeyme20150102_FD_80419 | JGI IMG/M metagenome (GOLD analysis project Ga0100402, IMG submission 80419) | Groundwater microbial communities from Crystal Geyser aquifers in Utah, USA - Crystal Geyser metaG 2015-0102 | ecosystem: Environmental > Aquatic > Deep subsurface > Groundwater | place... | reverse complement strand
CCTAGCCCCCTTCCAATAGCATCCATTAGGCATTGAAGGGGTCAATGTTACTCCGCGTTCTCCTACTAATAAACTTCACTTCAATTATACATCAGCGATATCCACTCCGACCATCTTTCCTCACATGAGGTCAGCTAAACAGACAGAAAGGATGAAATCAAGAGGATCACATCAACCTTTTGAAAACAGATGCGTTAAAATTTAATTCTAAAAGGAAGAAGATGAATAGATCTAAATGCTCAGGACGAAAAAGCAGAAAATATATGAACTGGAAAATATTTTCAAAGAGTCATAAAGAAAACAAAAAGCTAAATCGAGGATTGCAACATCTAAGCATGTAGCATACATAACAGACTCAAATGGATAAAATATCGATATGAAACCTGTAAAAAAGAAACATTTTGCAGATAGCTACTTTCGAACTGAAGTCAATGTAGCAGGCTTTAGATAATAGAGAGTCTAGCATCAGCGTGTGCCAACTTAGGAATCGTTTAAGTCAAAGGATAAAGCAAAGAACAGGTCGTTCAAATTCATGTTGCCATCGAAGAAACTATTAACTGGAGATTATGCGAGGTAGGAAGGACCACAGTAAATCAGTCAAAATTTACCCTTCAGGTAAAATTAATTGTCATCAAAAAGAAAGATAAAATATCGTCAAAGTTGGAAAGAGACAACTGGTGACATAATACCACTTCTAGAACTATGATCTTAGCTAATTACTTGATAATAAAATAAACTATATAGTAAGAGTGATGGACGAAGATCAAGGCGGACTCGCCCTTATGCTCAAGAAAAAAAGAGCCTAAGGTAGCTTAGATATGCCAAAAAAGAAAAAGAAAGGAAAGAAGAAAAAATAATAGCCACCACCCCCAGAACCTGAACCATAACCAGAGCTTGTTGTGACAGTAATTGAAGAGCCTCCTCCAGAAGAAAATTAATTCTTTGATGAGGCTTGTAAAGCTGCTGATAAATAGTTGTAAGGAGATTTTGGCAAAAAAGCGAAGAAAATGAACAGTCTAATGGCCCGACTTCATGCAAGTGTGCAAGAGATGAAATCGAGATACAAAGATCTCGATATTGAAGAGTTGCTGTCAAAAAGAGTCAACAAGGATAAGGTTGCTCAGGCGAGAGCATTTGTTCACAAACAAGGTGTCAAAAAAGGGAAATTTGAAAAGAAGATGGATGTAGTCAAGACAAAGGAAACCAAAAAGAAAAATGACCATGAATAGGAATAAAATAAGGCAGAAAAAGAAGAAAAAGAAAAGAAAATCGCATAAATGAGGAAATAGTTTGAGGAAAAGAAAAAATTGCGATAAAAAGCAATTAAATAAAGCATGTAAAAAGAAGAACAAGTAAAGAAGATATTGGGTAAATACAACGGAGATAAGCCTCTTTATGTGAAAATGTAGCAGTGCCAAGTTTGGAAGGACAAAAAACAATAGAGATCAAACCAAGCTTTTCTTAAGAGAAGAGGAGAACAATATAAGCCTTTAGACTACGATTAGATCGGAAATCATTAAAAAATATTCAAGTAAAAGATAAAAGATAATGCTCTTCTCAAAGAACAGTAACAAATTTAAAAACATCACGAGTTGATGTAATCAAATCTCAAGTTGCTCTAAAATATTTACAGAGGTAGAAGTTACTAAATGGCCCAGCAAGAGATTGAAGATCGCAGATTGGCAAAACTAAGAAGGAAACAGCAAAGATAAAAGATAAAACAGTACTCCTCGTATGTGAGAGAAAACTTTAAGCCAGAATAAAAATAAGATGACTAGAATGACTAAGGGATTCACAACAAAAGCTAAGGACATGAGTTGAGTGAAGAAGATGAATAAGTGGATGAGGAGACTCGCAGGAGGAAACAAGAAGACAAGTACCCCCGTTTTATTGAGATCAAAAGATATAAGTATTTTCAGGGTAAATCTTGTGGATAGATTACCGAAAAAATGAAAGCTCCAATGTCCGAACGAGTTCAAAGGAGAGTCGGAATCGGATATTTGGAGCATGTGAAATCTTTACCAAAGAAAAGAACTCAATCGAAGCAAGAAGCAGTTGAAGTTTTAACTATTCTGAAAAAACCTCAAATATAAATGCCTGAAATTCCTAGACCTAAGCACTACAGTGTTCGAGTTTCTGAGACTCCAAATCGGGTCGAGCTTAACAATATGTTAGAGCTTTTAAAGAGTAAAGACGAGCAGAGATAAATGAAGCAAAAATATTTACTGAGAATGGCAGGAAATCGTGACAATTTTTAAGCAAAAACTGCCAACCAAATTCATGATGACATGATTCATAACATTGAGAGAAAGCTGTCTCTTTTGCATCAGCTTTGATTATATGTTTTGTTCGTTAAAGAGAATATCGAAAATCATTTTTTGGATTGGCTAGAGGAGGTAAAGGACTTGCATCTTATCTTGAAATCAGTTTTCCCCTTCCTCTTTTCTCTTTCCAACCTTTTCATCTCACTATCAATGTTTCTGAAATACTTTTCATCTATCAGAGGAGACCCGAAGTTTCTACATACATATGTAATTACACTTTATGAGCAAGAGTGCCAATTTTTTTTCCCAACTTGAACTATTGAATCACCTTGGCCCTTACTCCTCTCCAGGTATGAGAATCATTGACTAGTTTCAGCTCTCTTGCGCTTTCTCCTTTGACACAAGCTTATTGCTCGTCTTCAGATGAAGAATCTCCGATATGGCTGTGTCTTTTTAATTTTGTTCTGAGCATTCGATGGAAGTTGAATGAATTATAGCTGGGGATATAAATTTCTTGTGGATTGTTAATGCTCTCTAAAATAGTCGAGCGATTATTTTTTTCTGTTTGACTTAATTTTTATTTGATGTCAGCAGTTGGTTCAGTTATGATACTGTGGTCCTCTAATTTGGAGTTTATTTTTCGGATTAACTTTTTTCCCTTGGTCAGACTATCGCCTTCGTAAAAATAGTTAAGTTTGCTTCTGTTTTCTAGACCAATTGCCACTGCAAATGCTGCTTGTCTGTATCTTATCTTTTCCTTCATTGACTCTTTGACCGCCTGTAGAAATTGAGAGTATCCTTATCCCAGAAGATTAATCAATTTCTTGAGCTAGATTGAAAAATATGTTGCTGTCAGAGAAGAGCATCGGATTGAGGTTGCTCGCGGCCGATTTTATAGAATTTCTTCTTATCCGAATAGACAAATTGGGGTAAGGATGCCAAGATCGATATTCTTGCATGTTGGTTGATAGTTGTAGAGGCGGTGGAAATCAGCATATTCCAAATACTCTTTGTTGTGAATTTATCTTGCAGTCATCAGTTGTCGTCTATCCACGTACAGCTCATTAGGATTTTCCACAAATAACTGAGATTCTTTCTAAATTTTGAGCTCTCCTTCCTGAAGAAAGAATATATGAGTTGGCTGAGATCCTTGTGAGTATACAAAATCTCCTTTACGCATGTTGACCACAGATAAAAATTATATCATTTCCTCTAGTATTTCATCGGATATCTTTATCGAATCAAAAGTACATGGCTAAAGCAGGAATATTTCCTGAGTAAGCTGAAGCTTGTCTCCAGCCTTCGCTGAAAACAGTAGTTCAGCCAATGTAGGAAATTTCTTATGTCAATCATCGCCACAAGAGATGGCTCAAGAGCGACAACTGTGTGCTTATGTTATGATCCCATACATCTCTGTTTATCTCCAAAGGTATCATTTCGCTCAAAAACTTCAAGGATTTAGGGTCTTTCTTCACTGATGTAATTTTATCTTACTCTTTATTGCTCATTGTCCAAGGACGAGTGTTTCCTCAATAGTCTGTTCAGTTTCTTTTGCTCTTTACGGGCCATTCCTGTTAGTTCCTAGTAGATGTATTTTTTTGTCATTTCACTCATCATATCACTTTCGTCTCCATTTTTTATAGTGCCCAGTTTCCCTTCTAAAATGACATAAATTCGGTTGATCTAAGCCCCTTTAAGCTCAATCACCTAATCTACCTGAAAATGCTATAGTTTAGCGTCTCTAAGCAGCCCTCTATCAAAGTCAGGTCCAACAAGATCAGCCAGTTCCTTCAGAGCAGTATTTTTGCGAGCGAACTCCGTGATAAATCGATGCTAAGTGTGTGTTCTTTGAGATCGGGGCTTATTGAGAATTTGGGCCAAATTTAAGTATTGAATCTGATAGTTATGATACTTCTGCAGAATGACAGGAGTAAGTCCAGTGACAGCAGAAGTAAAGAGCTTAGTCGGTGAGGTTTCACCATCAGTGATACTATCGTTGAAGCTGATTTTTCGACTGATTTGCACCTTCATCTATCCCAATAAATATATTAAGTAAGCGCAACCTACTATAATCAGATCATTTCATAAGAAAAATTTAATCAGAAAGTTATAATTTTCTGCTCATATTGTCATCGCTCTGCCTAATCTTATAAGTTTAATTGTAGATGAAAAGAAATTTATCCTCCAAACTGCCTTCCTTCTTTAAAATCAATCCCCTCTTTTAACGTCTCTCCAAAAATATTTGTGCTTCGAAGGTAATGTCAAGCCTCCTGTTGTATTCTAAAGGAAATCACGATTTTCTCTTCTTCAAAGATGGGACCATGCATGCTCCACTTGATTGGCAGTTATTCAGCATAATGAGGGCTTCTGCAAAAACATTGGTCTCTTCAGGTAAACTGCACCTCATGTAGGACCTATCATTCGAGCTGAGAAAGGCATATACATGAAAAGATAAAGCTATGGAGATGTTCATGTTGACGAACTTTATCGAACTATATTGGGTGAATAAACTCAAAATTTGGTGGTTCTCAGCAGAAAAATGAAGAGATAGGATCTCTAGCCTGAGATCAACTCTCAAATATACAAACTAATAGACTGTCCAGTAGTAGACTCTAAGGCAAAATTTATCGAGTAACTATCTTTATTCCAGTAGGGACCAATTCTGGTAGAGCTAGGTCTTAACTTTCTTCAGGCATACTATGAATAGGTCTTAAGTGGGGCCAAAAATAGTATTGATCTAATGATGATTTCTCGCTTTGAAGGCTAACTGGAATCACAATTCATTGGAACATAATTTCATTTACCTCTACAACAACTTTACAAGAAGAGCTGGGAATCAGAAAAATATCCATGCACTTTACCAAACAATATCAAGGGAAGCCTTACCTTCGAGACCTATACCCTGTGATATTCACTTCTTTGATATTTACATTTGGATTGAGAGAAATAATATTGAACTATGTGGACAAAAATATTAGTAGTTATCATGCTCTTAGTAGCAAGTCAGCAAGTCGAAAGAGAGGAGATTGATTCAAATGTCTAGCAAATCAGCGATTTCTTGCTTGATCTCATTTCTCGCTATGATGAATCAGGTACAGTGATCAATATGCAGGTCAAGGGTCAATTTCTATCGAAAAGTATCCTCATTTCTTAGCTGATGTGATGAATCAAGGTTACGCAGCTGTCTCCCCTGGAAGTGAAGTTCCATAAGAAACTAAAGCATTGCTGCTTGAAGCCACACGAGATTTTACCAAAAAATACAACACAACTGAAGTAGGAGTTCAGGACTTTTACTTTGATCTCATCAAAGAGTTCACAACATACCTCCTCGATCATGAGGATCAGTATACTCCAATTCTCGAAACCTTTTTCGGAGATACTCCTTTTGCTGATACTCCCAACGAAGGGTATGGATAGGAAGCAGAGTCCTCTGAGCAGTAAGATGTCAAATAAGAAGCTATCGAATTATGATCAAATGATGAATATAGTCATTGCCATGAATGAAAATCTTTTGTTTTATTGAATTTATCGGGATAATCAAATAGAAAATGTCCTTCCGCAATCAACCTCAGCCCACAAAGAACGAAATCCTTCGAGGCTACAATATAAGAAAGAACGAGTTCATTCAGCACTTGCAGTCAGGGCAAGATTTACTCTCGGTAAGTTATCCTGACGGAAGCACTTATCTTGGCCAACTATCTCAGGATCGCTTGCGTCAAGGCCGAGGCATATATACATATCCAGAAGGAGATATTTACTTTGGAACCTGGAATCGAGACGAGTTTCATGGGGAAGGAGTTTATCTGTATAGTAATGGATAAATTTATGATGGGATGGTTCAGAATGGCTTGATGTAAGGAAAAGGACTTTATTACTACGATAACTGCAATGCTTACTACTGTGGAACCTGGCATCAAGGACTCAAACATGGAGACGGCTTGTACTTCAGCCCTGAATAAATATATGAAGGTCAGTGGCAGCATGGATAACGTACAGGTCGAGGATACCATGACAATAAACTCACCAAAGAGGTATACTCAGGAGATTTCATAAAAGGTAGAAGATATGGCAAAGGAAAACTGTAATTCATGGACGGCAGCGTTTATATCGGTGAGTTTGAGGATAATGTTCCTCAGGGAAGAGGGACATTCGAGTATGTCAACAAGGATAAGTACGAAGGATAATTCCACCAGGGAAAGAAACACGGAAGAGGCTGCTACTATTTTAGCGAGGGAACTTCTTTTGATGGAGTGTGGGAATGCGACAGTAAAGTAGAGGGATAACTCGTGCTATTCAATGGAGATGTTTTCAAGGGAACATTCAGAGACAACCTTCGCCACCAAGGTTTCTACTACTATAAAAACGGAGATGTATATCAAGGGTTTTGGTAAAATGATCTCAAGCAAGGGCCAGGAAGATTGACCCTCAATATTGGATAATAGTATGAAGGATAATTCGATCTCGGAACAAAGCATGGCTTTGGCAACTATCGTTGGACAACTGGGGATACATACGAGGGATACTTCAACCGAGACAAAAGGGAAGGTCTCGGACACTACCGGTGGGCGGAAGGAGGCGAGTACAAAGGTCAGTGGGAAGGCGATAGAATGAACGGGATTGGAAGATTGGTCAAATAGGGAATCGATATAAAGGGATAGTTTTTTTCCGATCATTTTGTGAGACCAGTGGAAGACAAATAGATTAATGATCCTGTGCTCCGCAGCTATCTATATGGTCAGTGATGATGGAATGTCTTATAGCCATATTTATTAATTATACTAAATCAATGAAAAAGCTGTCATTCGCAATAGTGGGAGCAGGGCCTGCAGCTTTCTATGTCGCAAAGTGTTTGTCTCGGCTGCCACAAGAACCTATTTTACACATTCTTGACAAAGAATACTGTCCTTTTGGATTACTGAGATATGGAGTAGCTCCTGATCATATCACCATAAAAAAGACCGAAAAAACTCTTTCCTCAATTGCAAACTATCCTCACTTCAAGTACTCAGGAAACACGCCTGTTAATCAAAATGTCCTTGAAAGACTGAGAAAATAATACTCAGGAGTGATATTTGCCACTGGAGCTCAGAAAGACAATATTCCTCAATGGATGGATCTGAATCAAAGTACTGCAAAGACTGAAAAGAGGATGTTAAATGCGAGAGATGTAGTTTATTGGTACAATAACCACCCTGAGTACGAACAATTTTAGCTGGATCTTAGCAGGACACGAGATATTGTTATCATAGGAAACGGAAATGTGGCTATCGATATCTCAAGAGTGATGCTGAGACCATTCGTTCAGCTACAAAGTACATAAATCAGTCAAAATGCCCTTTAATCTATTCGAAAAAGCGCAGTGATGAATGTCATTTTAGTTGCCAGAAGAGGATTTACCCATTCGGCCTTTTCTCTCAAAGAACTCAGGTAAATGACGACTTATGGAATTCAGGTTTATTGCATCGAAGAAGAACTTGAGACCAGTCTCAATGAAGCCAGCCATATTGAATGCACAGACATAAGTGTAGCACTTTTTGTAAGTAGAATCATCATGCCGCCATTGTTCGAATGAATAAGCGAAAGATTGACTTCATAAAGAAAAAATGTAAAATCATCCCCAAACGACAGCTTTCAGAAGTGCTTGACAACAAATAGAAGAAAGTTGTTCTTCGATTTCTGCTTGATCCTATTAAAGCAAACTCAGGCCACCTTAAATGCTCAGTGACAGAGCTAGAGGGATAACCTTTCAAGCAGAAAACTGTTCGAACTAACTCAGAAGAGTAAATTTCTTATGATTTGCTGGTCAATAGCACAGGATTCAAAGTCGAGGGAATTATATAGAATCAGCTCGATAGTAAAAGTAACAGCTTCGCTAATTCGAATGGCTGTTTGCTGAGAGATGCCAAAGAGGCAATTGATATTGGAATGTACGCAGTAGGTTGGTGCAAGAATGGGCCTCAGGGAGTTATTGATCAAACCTTACTAAGCTGCGAATAAACTTTCAATAACATCAGAATTCACAGCGAAAATAGAATGCTGGTGGAGAAATAGATTCCCCATATTTGCTCAAAGGTTAATTTTGACAGATATGTTGAGTTGAGAGAACTTGAGCTGTCAAGAGGTGACAAGGAAACATATCAGAAAAATAAGCTGAATCATAAAGAAGTTGTCGATTTCTTCAGCAAATGATTATAAAATATAACAGTCTTATCAATCTGTCAGGATGGCTAGTGTTGTCATTAACAGAGCTAAATCTTTTTTGATACGACTATTATATTATATAAGATCAGAAAGATTTAAAAGCATGGAGAAGGTCAGAAAGAGCTGCGCAATCGAAATAAAATCAAACACTCTCATGAGCTGTCTCTCCTTAGCCACCATGACTCTGCTTGTTTTTGCCTCAGTCGTAATCATTACTATCATTGCTGTCACACCCATCATCATCCTCGGTATCGGATAACTGGCCGAAGGTCAAAGAGATATCGTTCTTAGTCCTCGACTAGACTACTTGAATGCTTCGTTACTATCATAAGTCGGGTCTGTCACTGCAATGCCTAGGCATATGGTGATGCTGTCTTGTAATACAAAAATAGTTACTGGCTGGTTCATGGATTTCAAGCTCGAAAGGTAAAATCATCTGGGCACCATAGGAGGATTTGAGCCAGATCGGCACAATTACATCTATGTCAGTGAAGATGTTGGAGTTGAGGTGGGTCAAAAAGTATCTTTGAAGATAGACCATAAGCACATTCCCATGGCAATCAAGCAATCCCTAATCAACGGGTCGGTGTATGCGTAAGAAAAAAATTAGGTGCTAAAATAGCTCAACCAATTTATCAGTGGAGGATATGAAATGGCAGGCTAATTTGAAGTCAGATAGACTTTCGACACTGCTGCTGGAAAATTTGGGATAGGTAAGGTTAATAACTTCCTTTACCTTGATATCACACAAGCCTTTCATCAAATAATTAACCAAACTTTGATCAACTATAATCAATCACCTGAAAATTCTTCTCTTGTCAAATTTCTTGCCTCACCTTTCTTTGACCTTGGACATTTTTCAAGTGAAGCGACAGTCAATCTGGAAAACAGAGTAGAAGTTTATTCCAACCCAAACTATGAGGAAACCTTTGCAACAGTGAGCGAGTACGGACAATAGTTAATGGAAAAAATTGGAATATTCGCTGTTGAGACGAGCATGCCCATCGCAACTAACCTGGTGGCTTTGGGATTTGTGGGAATGTTCATTGGAGTTATGTTCAAGCTCATCATATTTTCACTGTTTCTGCTGAGTGCAATCATGATGAACAACATGTTGAGAGTGGGAGTGGAACGAAAAGGGTTTGATTTTGCCCTTCTAAAGGTCATGGGAGCCGATAGAGCCTTTATTGTGACCAATATACTAGCTAGTTCTCTCAAGTTTGTTGTCTTTTCTAATTTTTTGGCATATCCTCTAGCCTATCTGGCTCTTCAGGCCATTACCTCAGTATTTTAAGATTTTTTTGGATATAGGCATTAAATAACTCCAACTTCTGATTCAATTATTGGAGGGCTATTCATTGGAGTTCTGGTACCTATAATATCAGCAATTGCCCCCATCTGGGGAGTCATCAAAAATGATCTTGCTGAAAATTTGAATCCTCTTAGAAATAAGACTGCAGCAACGAAAGTTGAAGTTTATGTTGAAGGGAAATAGTTTCCTTGGGGAAAAATAATTTTTGGATTGATAGCCTCTGGTTTTGGTCTCATGATATACTATCTTCTGCCTCGAGCCCTCATTAACCAAAACCTTGGACTTCTTCTCATAATATTTTTCGCTATTTTAGAAGGGCTCCTTGTTGGTCTGATTCTTCTATCTTTCAGTATTCAGTACATTTTAGAAAGAGTCGTAGCCTATTGCTGTCTTTTCTGGGCATAATCCACTGATTTTATGCTTACTCTAAAAAACCTGTCATCTCATCGATTCAGAAATAGAAGAACAGCGCTATTGTACGCTCTTTCGATATCATTTATTGTTTTTGTTTCTGTCGGCTTACAGATACAGCTCCAGACGATATATGTGGAGATGCTAAAGGCCAAAGGAAGCTATATTGTCATCAACGGAGGTGATCGGTGGTTTTACAACAATATGCTTGGAAGAGTAGAAGGGGTTTAAGATTGGGCTTTTGTATCCGAAAGTTTGGATGGATTTTATAGTCACCAAGGAGCCACAAAAATTATGGTTTCTGACAAAGCAAGACTTTATTTTTAGCCTGTGAAAATCAGAGCTGTCTCTCCTAACTTGATCAATACTTTCTTCTATGAAAAAGTCAGCTACACCAAATCTGATTTAGTAGCTCCTTACGATCCATACTCTTACCTCTATTCGCCAGACGGATTTATGACTTCAACTATCGGAGTTTATGTGGCCAAGCAACTTGGCATATTGGAAGGCTAGGACAGATAATTTTTGGTGAATATTTACTTTAAGGATGGTGTTAAGAGAATTCCTTTAAATTATTCTACTGTCTTTTAAAAGAGAATGGGACTCCTATATTCCACTTTGCCTATCCACACTGACATTGGAGTTTCTTATGATACATTTAGATAACTAGGAGGTCTATCCAGGGAGGAAGATATTTAAACATATTCTATCAAAGTCAAAATCAGCAACATCAGCGATGTCAAGTAGGTGGCCCAGAGAATCAGGGCAATGAATCAGGGTATGAATAGTGTCTGGGACTACACCGAGCTCAAAGGAACAATCGACAGAATCGACTACATTTTGAATATGGTCACCTACATTCTTTTGGGAATTGTGCTGGCCATCAGCTTTTTTTCCTTGCTTACAACCACATATCTCAACATCCTCCAACAAACAAACTAAATAGCTATCCTTCTCATCTTAGGATATGCAAAAAACAGAATCATTCGAGTATACATTTATGAAAGTTTGGTGCTTGTGCTCAATTCATGTTTGATCGGGTTGGCGGTCGGCTACATGGTGGCTCAAATGATGGGTCTTCAACGGTAAATATTTTCATAACTTCCAATTGATGTCGAGATCAGAGGAATTCCTCTACTTTTAGCTGTTGCCTTGCTATCAAGTTTCCTCAGTACTTACAAACCCCTTCGATAAATATTCGGATTGACAGTCGGTCAAATATTGAACTATGCAAATTGATTGTACTTAGTGTATATTGATTGAATTTCGACTAAATAAACAAAGGGTGACTGGATATTACTAGGACTAGATTGAATGAATGAATGCTATATTATAATTGAGCGGTATGTACGGGTACAGTTCGACAGGGTATTCTTCATATGGGAGAGGCAATAAAAGTGAAGAGATGCGACCACTTGAAAAGGACCAACCTCTAGACACAGTGAGCTCTATCATATGGGATCCATATCATCCTGACCCAGCTTTCATAGTGACGAGCTGGGATGGGTTTGTGAGATATTATGTCCTCAAACCAGGAGGAATTGGTTCCTCGTTGACTGTCTAGCTTGGATGGCAAATGTTCCTGCAACATCCTGTGTTGTGCTGTGATATTACTCAGGACAAGGTGTTGTTTGCTGGTCTTGCTACTGGAGATATTGCGGTAATTCAAATGTAAAGTTCAAATGTTGTCAGACTTGGTTTTCATGATGCCCCTATCTGTGGCCTTTTCTGGCTACGATAAAGAGGGTGTCTAATGAGTTTGGGGTATGATGATATAGTCAGGCTATGGAATGTGAATAACCCAGGCAAACATGAAATAGAAATCAAACTGCCCCTGAAAACTCATACCTGCAGTGTGGATTGGCCATTGTTGCTCATTGGCTCAGCATAAAGCTCTGTTTCTATCGTTTCTCTTTCATCTTTGCCTCATTGCAACTTTCCAAAACATCCTGATGATTACTTCAAAACAACATTACTTCGATTTTCCAAATTCAACTGCAGCCGAATCTTATATGAGGCCAAGAAGGCAATTCTTGGAACCATGGATGGAAGGTTTGTGACTTTTGCCTTCAGGGATACCATGGGGCGGGTAAACCCTACTGATCAAGTGGTGAGTAAAGTCCAAAAAAAATCAGACACAAGGGGAATTCTATATGGTCAAGTAGATTGTGTGGACCTCGGATACGCGCAATACGAGGCTTTTGCCTTTGTTGGAGGCACTGAAAACCTGGAGTCTTACAATTTGGTGGCAAAAAACAAAGCTGACACCATCACATCATCAACTTCCTCAATTGGGGCAACTACAGCTGTTCGAATCAGCCCTAAGCAAGACTTCCTTGTTTTTGCAACTGGAACAGACTGGACCAAGGGAATTTATGAACTGGAAACTCTCAAAAGACCCAAAATCGCTCTAATCAAATTAACCCCGGGAGATATCAAAAATCTGACCATGAAATGATGGCTTAATTGATTATTGTTTTATACTTGAATAATAATCACAGAGTTGATCATCTTCCACCTTGCTGGGCAGCCATCATAGCCATGAGTTGCTCGTAGGTCTGAGGGTCGCTCATCCTCAACTGTTAGAGCTGCTGCATCATCATCTCTTCGCTAAAGCCTCCTTCTCCTCCCATACCTCCCATTCCTCCCATTCCCATATCTTCACCACCCATCATACCCATTCCTCCCATGCCACCCATGCCAGCTTCTCCAACGAGGGCACTTTGCAATTGACCCATCAATGGCATCAAAACAGATTCTAACTTCATCAGTTCAGGATTAATCTGGTCTTTGTATTTTTCTAAATAAATATTTTTTTACCGTATGCCATGTCAAGTTCGTCCTTATCAAGACTGGGCTCTTTCTAGAATGCTTCATCGCTGATGACAACATTCAAAAACAGCATTATATTTTGTTTTTCTCGAAGACTGAACTCGGAGCTAGCTTAGATTAATGAATCAATAAGTCTTTGGCCATGGTTGCTGAGATAATCAGTCTTGAGAGCGATCGAGCGCTTGACATCATCGAGAGAAACAGAAGTGTCAAAGACCAGCTCTTGCATGAAAGCACCGAGATGAGCCCCATGTCTGGCAATTGCAGCTTGACTGATACCGATGCTTGACATAAGTTGAGTTTGCTCTTTTTGGAGTTCCATAATGGTAGTTTGGAGATTGTTGAGACCTTCGTTTGAGAATCTGAAGTATTCGGCCATTTGGGAATATCTTTTTTCATGGGGAAATTTTTTTCTTCTTTCAGCCTTGAATTTGTTATTGAAAGCCATGGTTTTGCTCTTGACATAGTTAGTCAAAAGGCTGAGGACTTTTTTAACGTCTCCAAGGGTTGGGTCAGCTGCGTTTATTTCTTCCTTCAATTTACGAATCTCTTCTTCGATGTTGAATGCTGGCTATCCTCCTTGTTCTCTTACCTATTCCTCTTGAGGTGATTGCTCTTCTCTGTACACCTTATAGGCCCTAAGTGTAGAAAGACTTACCAAAAGATAGCCCCACCAAACCCTACTGCAGCAATGACTGCGCTAAGGGCCTTGTTTTCGCTGAAGAAATTTTTCCAGCTCATCAACTTTGATCTGGTAAATGATCCTAATTAAAAATATAGACCAGCATTCTTACAAGCTAATAAGCTTATAGCATTTTTGAATAATAAGATGATAGAGTAACTGCCTTCTCTTTAGTAAATATACGATTTCTCTTCCTCAGACCTTAGAACTCTGGCAGGCTCCCTCGAAAAATAACTTCTGGCTCGCCCCAATAATCAGCAGCTTCAAGACTATATAGAAAACATTAATATAGAACTTGAGTAGCGAAAAACTCTTTAGTTTTTTCAGGAAATGTGTGCTATTGATAACCCCTATCTCCGAAAAGTCACAGATTTCAACAATCAGTTCCTCCAATTAGCAGAGAAAGCTCTAGCACAGCAGTAAGCAGAAAAGCCTCCGTAACTACCAGTTGTCGATCATAAGACTAAGTTTGTCACAGAAAATCAATAAACAAGCAATGATGCAATGTCCATTACATCGGCTACCCCTTCTCATTTAGCTCTCGCTGACCTGGATTCTATTGATGTTCCCAAGTGCACTGATAAAAATTACAGCACAAGCAGCAAGAAAACTTGGAAGGAAGGTGATAAAAAGATGGGTGTTGGTAGTGCCAAGGGTAAATCAAAAAATGCGATGAAAGATTTCATTATGAATGCCCTTAACAAGAATAAAGCTGAAGGATGCTATGTTATAAAAAAAGGAGGACCTCCAAAACCTCAGCCTGCATTCACAGTAAACGAAAGAGGCCATCTTGTGAGTCCATCAACTCTACAGCCTATTTCATCTCACAACATTAAGCCTCAATCGAACAATTCAAAACCTCCTTCAGCACCATCATCAATGAAACAGCTCAGCTAAGCACCAAACAAACTGAATGAGAAAGCCATGCTGGAACGTCGTTAGGAAGTGATGGAAAAGATGAGGGGCAAGAAGGCTGAGAAAAAGAAGGAGAAACCATTAAATAACAAAGATTTAGTGGCAATGATCAGACAAGAAGAGCAGGCAAAATAAGACAAGAAAAAAATGTCGTCACAAAATTAGTAAATATAAAGAAAAAAATTCGAATAAAAATAAATATGTGAGCACCCATAAGAAAAACAAGTTCGATAATATAAAAAATAAGATCTGCCAATATCCTATGAAAAAATGTAATAAAAGCAAGAGGTTCAAGAAGTTATCTAAAATGAAAATAATATCACTAAAAATGAATCTGAAAAGTAGAAAATCTAATAATAGATTGTGAACAAACAAATTACTAAAGTTTAAGCGCCACTTTATGAGCCCCGAATTGAAAATAATTAGATTGAACCATAAAATATTAAAGTAACTTTAAATCAACAAGTACTTGAAACTGATGTTAAAAAACAATATCAATCAGAACTTCCTTTCAGCGACTCAACTCTTTAAGATTGTTAAGAAAAAGGAGTTATTTCTCTTTCCAAATAAAACTTAAAAAGCGAACAAGATAAATATGTTGAAGATACTGCCATTGAGACAGGATAAGCTGAGATAATTTAATAATAGGCATCAGTTGAACAATAAATGACTCGGGAGAATAAGACAGCAGTAACAATGCTTAAGAAATAAGAGCCTTTTGGGAAGATTATTGATTTGAGTGAACAAATACAGAAATAAATTAAAGAGGAAAGAATAGAGTAACCTCATAAAAAATGCTATAACGAATAATACTGGATTCACATTCGACAAGAAGCATAGTTTCAAATCAAAAGGTTTAAATAGTAAAAATAACTTGAGTAAAATCATAAAAATAAGCTAAAAAAAGAAATCCGGTAAAGTACTACTTCAGTCCAGCCTCAAGAAAAATAAAAATAATAAAAATAATAAGGTTAGGCTGAATAACATCAAGAAAGAAAAGATGTCACCATTGAAAAGTAGGCAAAAGCGCTTGAATAAGAAGTAATCGATTAGTACTACTAAAAGAAAAAGAAAGAATTAAAACGAATGGTTAATGATCATAAAAAAAGAGTTGTTACAAAGCGCCCTACTCCAGCTACAATAGCCCCTTTGAGGCCTCTCTATGCTAAGCCAACGTTCAATTATCTTGAAATATACCCAACTTTCAATCATATTTTTTCCGTGATGTATACAAAGGCAGAGCATCAGGCTATACAAGATATCCCAGCTATCATGAGGTAAATTACCAACATATTTTCGACTCATCAAAATCATTTTAAAGACAAGGGAACTGTATTTCAACCTGCAATATTTTTGCCATTTGACTCCAGCAGCAAGTTTCAAATGAGAGACCCAAGGCAGCTTTTAGTACACACTGAAAGTACCTATGTTAATTTGAAGAAAATGGTTGAGAGGTTGGAAATTTTTAATAGTAATCTTCAAGGAGAATTTAGATAGGGCTAAAATAGATATTATCGTGTGGTCAAGAGCAAAGAAGAGGTGTATGATATCATCACCTCTGGATTTTTGAGAAGAAAATACTGGAAATAATTGCCTCATGGTTGTTCTTTGAGAGCTAGCTGGAACCTCTTCTGGTCATGGAGCAAACCTGATATTGACATAAGTAGACTCTTAGTCTGGCAAAGAATTAATCACTTTCCTTTCAACAAAAATCTCTCAAGGAAAGACCTCCTGTACAGGAATCTCGATAGCTTCAGGAAACTGATTAAAATTCCCTTTAACTTTTTGCCACTAACATACAACCTTCCCAAAGAATATACTCAGTTTAGCATAAAATTCCATTAAGAGGAGCTTTTTCACAGAGACTGTAACTACTGGATAATGAAGCCTATTGGCAAATCTCGAGGGAGAGGAATCAAGGTTATCAGCAGCTTAGCCGAACTTAACTACACTGACAACATAGTTGTTCAGAAGTACATCACAAACCCTCTTCTGCTTGATGGATATAAATTCGACATGAGAATTTATGTCCTGGTGACAAGCTTCCACCCTCTATAAGCCTTTGTATATCGAGAAGGGTTTGCAAGATTGAGCACATAAAAATTTAGTTTGGATCCAATTATGATAAAAAATGCCTTCGTTCACTTAACTAACTTCTCAGTCAATAAGAATAATGAGGATGCAAAGCAATCAGCCAACTTTTCGGGAGGTAGTAAAATTTCTCTGAAAACTCTAAAGGACAAGCTCACCAAGATGGACTACTCTTTTAGTCGTATCTGGACTCAGGTTCACTAAATTATCATAAAGTCACTGCTTGGATGTTCTGTCTCTGTGCCTCCCTTTCCAGCTGCTTTTTAGCTCTTTGGCTATGACATCATGATAGATGACAACTCGAACTGCCATTTAATAGAAATAAATGCTTCTCCTTCCCTTGAAAGAGCTTATCTTCTTGACTAGATTGTCAAACAGTCCCTCATTGACGACATTCTCGATATTGTCGACCCTCCAGACTTTGACAAACAGCAACTCTTAGATGTGATGGCTGATCGATTATCAGGAAAAGGAAAAATATCGCCTGAGGACGATCTCATAGCTTTGGCTCGAGTCCTCAAGTATAAGCCAGTGAGAAAATTTGGATAAATGCCAGAGAACATGGGGTTGTTTTAACGTGTAGCTCCATGTTAGTTAAGTGGAGAGCTGTAAAAATTAATAAAAAGTCGTTCGGGAGCCAACAATCCACGAAACATAGATTGAAATAATAGCTTGTTGATTATTTTTTATCTTGAATAATGCTAATATTATCAATCACTCGTAAATTTTGATAGGGGATTCCCGATTTCCATATAGCTAGCCATTATGCCTTTTTCCTCAGACTCTCTTTGAGGAAGTTTGAGAATGTACTTCAGAGAGTTTGACTCTGAAGCTTGTCGATTTCTTCTGGTATTGCACAGCTATTGGTACTTGTAACCTTTGTAAAAAGGGTTTGCTTCAATTTCTTCAGTAACACTGAGAATGTCTTCGAGTTCATATATCTGAACTAAGGGGATAGGCATTCCATACTTGATCTTGGCATGTATCTTTTTCTATGTCAATTCATGAATACGCCACTTTTCGTGTAGAGAATATCTTTGCAACGAATCAAGGAATTATCCAAAAATGTTTCCAAGCTGATTTGATCAAGCAGCAAGCTTATCAAGTTGGTCATATTCTCAAAAGACTTCGTCATAAGTTCAAAATATCGATGTGCTGAGCAAGCACTATATAGATTGATGATTACTCATAGAGAGACGCTCTATATTTTACCATTTCAATTGCCAAATTTTATGGGTCGTATTCAAGAAGTTTCAGCAATGATTGTGAGAGAAAGACCTTGTTATTAGATTTGCAGTAGAACATTCGATTTCCTAGTGATTAGACATACTTTTCGACTTGATCATTGTCATTAGTTTATTTCTTTCTTTGGTGCTGTTGCAATTAATTGAGCTTGTTTGCAGCTTTCTGGAGCAGACATGAAAAATCATAAAACTTTTGATCACCAAAACTCCTGAACCTATCCACTATATACTCCCTACGTTGATATCATGTCTACACTGGAGGATAGCTTAGACCAGAATCAACAAGAGTTAGGGCTAGGTAACGGGGCTTAAGAGAAGCTTTTTTGATTACTTTGGTGTAAAAAAGTGTCCGAAAATAAGATTCCTGACAACCTTCAGATTGAATGGCTTCTTAATTGAGGGTAATCAACTACAATAATGACAAAATAACGTTGTAAAAGTTGATGATATGGCGTTATTTTATCGGCTTGGCCACTAACATGCCCTGATATACATTGGCGATTCTGTGGGAGATATTCCTTTGGGTCCTCGCTTATTACCAGAGTACTTATGATGGAATTCTTCAGTTTCATGAATATGCTAAATTTTGCATGAATTTTAAGCCTGATCATCGGAGTTGTTTTTATTGCTATAGTTAGCAATATTTTTCTGCAACTTATTGATCAGTTTGCTTTTGAAAGGCATGTTTCTGTATTTATTATATAGTAAAGTAACTTATTCCCGATCATCTATTTTAAGCATTGGCTTCCATTCCCAAATCAACGAATTCTTGTTAACAAAGACAAAACATCTTGCCTCTCTAAATAACTTTGTCAATCAGCAACCCTATGTTAATGAAGTTATATAAATGCCATATAATAATAGCCCCACTGTATTCTACTCTCCAATCATAGCCATTTGCAGGATACAGAGGAAACAAACTCAAACAAGATGCTTATATGGTTGAGGAATATATTAATCAAAGACTCATTAATTTGTCAGCTGCTATACGTGCTGGTGACGAATTGTGTGTGGAAGACCTGTGATGATCCACTCGTCAAGAAGGGCCTATTTAGGTGTTATCCTCTGCTCAGGATCCCATTACAAGCATCTTTTTACCAACTCAACAAAATTCTTGTCGCAGTCAGTACCCAATATTGCCTTCCAATTCATGCATTTCTTCAGCTTTTACCTATTCTTGGAAGGAGGAATCTTGCAAGAAAAATCATCAGTGAAAAACTTCCTTCTTCTCTATGCCCTCTCAATGATATGAGGAGGGGGAAGACCTATGAGCTATATAATCATAAGCATTTGTTCATTTTCGTTTTATCCTGGAAAGAGAGGTACTCCTGTATAAAGTTCCACAAGAATACATCCCAAAGACCACATATCGATTGCAGCAGTATATTTGATCCCTAATATGATTTCAGGAGCTCTATAGAATCGACTTTGAATGTAAGTGTATATTTGCTTTCCTTCGAAGCATCCGCTCCCCACATCAATGACTTTTATCCCACTTTTGTTCTCTTCTTTCAGTAGAATGTTTTCAGGCTTCAGGTCACAGTGAATGATTCGATGTTTGCGAAAAAATAGCAAAGCTTGGAGTATCTGAATGGCAAAGCGACGGATCAGGTCCAACGAGAATCCTGAAAAATTAGTTTCCTTGATGAATTAATAGAGGTTTTTGTTGAGAATTTAGAATTTGAGGCAAGTATGCCCCCGAAAAACGAATGAACCTTTGAGACGAATGATATTATTCCTCAGTTTAGGATCATGAAGGAGAGCTGTCTATAGGATTTATATTTAAACTTTTGCCTGAGTATTGAATTTCTATTGATTCTTGATGATCTTTAGAGCAATGTACTATCTTTTCTTGTGATCGTAGGCCCTAAATACACGGCCAAATGATCCTCTCCCCAATATTGATACTATCTAATATTTGTAAGCGATCGCATCTCCCACCATAACTTTTGAATCACCTCCAGGTTCGGTGAAATCAGACAGGGAAGAAATTCTTCTATTACCCGCAAAAAAAATCTAGTAGTTTTTGCTCTCTTATCTTTAGAAGGGAGTGAATTTTTTATCAATGCTTTTTTTGGGACCCTCAAAGAGCAGATGTCCTTCAGGTTAAGCGGTCTTTTAACTGACCCACACTTTTTCAAGATGGTGATGAAAGTAATTTTGCTTTTAGGGGGAGAGTTCTTTTGTGTATCCACCTCCTCTGATGACAATTTTGTTGATACTACTTTTTTTCTCTGCAGAATATTTTGATTGGACATGCTGAATAGAATATATCTTTACTTTTTATGTTGTCATTCTATTAGTACTGAGCCGCTTCTTTGTGATATTTTTGATGGTGAATGATTATCGTGGCTGCTTTAATAATAAAGATTCCTTTAATTGCATCAGCTCTAAAGCTGGCCTTTTACTTTCTCTTTCTCTGAATGAAACTATTTATACGAAGATTTTCCTTCTGAGCGAAGGGACTTGCCCTGGAGTGGGTGTCTTCTAGAGTGAAGCTAGAGAGGCAGAAGCTCTGATAGTTTATGCTCAGTCTTCAATTAGTGAGAGGCGCGTTCTTGGGTGCGAATCATGCCAAAATTATCTCGATTAGTGGCTATGAATTTCCTCTTGCTCATATAAATTTTATTATACAGCTTTATACAATACAACCTCTGCCTTACAGCTCCTTATATAATACAAATAAAGATGAAGGGCAGCCATTCGATCACACCTAGCTACACTGTAGCCACAAAAGCAAATCTCCCTTCACCTCCGACCCTCCTCACTCAAAATAAGAAAGCGAGAGTAAGATCTGAGGGAATTCATCTTCGACAAACCCAAAGCATAGCGGTCCTTTCAAGGAAGGTTTCTCCTGAAGTTAAATAATTTAACTACAGAAATAAATAGAAAAGATAGCGAGTGGCAGTTGAATGGAGAAATAATGACAATATGAGATACTATAGTTTAAATTTGCAAAGAAAGGACAAAATATCGCATCATTCTCAAGCAAAAATATTTCCGAAGAAATATTTAAGAGCAGCAGGAATGTCTGAAAAGCTTATTTCAATCAATAATGATTAACAAGCGAACAAGACTCAATAAGGCCATACGAAACAACTTTCAAGCCCTCCTCAGCTTCAACTCTTTAATTGTTAACCTCAAACTTTACCTTTTCTCACATCTATTGAAGTGAGCCCCAGCAAGAGCTTAGCCAAGAGTAAAAATAGTCGACACGAAAGAATTCAAGGACTGTCCGATACAATGAAATTGAACGAATTGAATGTGAGCCAGATAGTGGCTGAGTAAGTTGGGGGCAGCAATATATTAGATTACAGTCGATAGCTGGTTCGTCGTTAATCCCGACTGTTCAGTTATATGTAAGCTAACCGTTACCAGCTAAAAATTCATCGGATTAAAAAATATCTTGGGTGAAGTGGAAGCTATAATTTCAACATAAATCTTCTACTTTAGGAGCTAAAAATGTTCATTATCTTTTTTATTTTTTCTTTCTTTATTCAAATTCCAGATGATTCTGACCTGTAAAATACAAGTGCGTTAAATAGTAGATTATCATTATCATTATAGTAGTCTGGCACATGAGAAAAGGTCTTCTCTGATTGTAGGTATGCTTCTTCTCGACCATTCAACTTCCTCAATATCTATCAACTCTTTGCACTTGTCCAAGTACGACTGAAGTAGAATATTATCCTTGTCGACTTCATCTTTGTCAAAGACCCATATTTTGTAAACGATTCGATCCTTCCTCAAAACAACCAGATCAACTAGTCGATCAGGTTGCCAATCCCAGAGTGGCAATCGAAGAAGAGTTGACAGTCGAGCTAAAGCAGCAGGTGGGTCACTGCTGACTACTCCAATATTGAAAGTAGTTTGAGGAAACTATGGAATTCTCTCTAACTACTATTTCTCTTCTCTAGCTACTTAAAATTCCGAACTGAAATCAAAGCCCAGGTATAGGTTTTTTGCTTCAGACTGATTCTTTCTTGTTTGAGTGGGTGGGGGAGCTTGGGAGCTTTGAGGAGCAGCAGACAGATTGCCGATGTTGGCCATGACTTTTCGATTGATTTTTTCGTCATAGAAAATGCCAGAGTTGTCGAGCGTGGCTTCAGCTAACTAAATAGTGAATAGCATACCTGAATAAATTCTTCTTAAGAGTCGGAGTGGAGGGCGCAACTACGAGATCTCATATTATGTGATATATTATGAAATAGTAATTATAAATAGGAATTCTCTAACTCGAATTGGTATACTCCAGCAGGTTATATATATTTGTGGTCAGATTGAATTCTTTTGTTTTTTAAATACCTCACCATCTTCTTTAATAATATTATCCTATCAGAAATGGACTGCCCCAAATGCAACCTACGCTACAACACCGTCAGTCGTCGACCTAAGGTTAACCAATGTGGACACACACTCTGCTAAACCTGCTGCAATAAGATCATTTATTGCCACACATGTCAAAAAATATTTGATAAATCCAAGTCCAGCATCAACTATTCTTTGATGGAAATGCTGCAAGAAAAGAAAGACACGAAGGACATAGATAAGCTGATCAAGGTATGCTTCATAGGTGAAAGCTCTGTGGGGAAAACTTCTTTGATCAATCGTTTAAAAGGGGAAGCATACAAAGAAAGTACAATTACCACTATAGGCTACGACTTTGCATTCGAAGATAGATAAATCGATGGCTTAAACATTCGCTTTCAACTGTGGGATAGTGCTGGTCAATAACGATACAGAGCAATTTCTCCCCTTCACTATAAAAGTAAAACTATCATTACTAAGATTCTGACATAATAATCATCGTATACGATGCGACAAAAAACGGAAAAACCAACAATATTTCCCATTGGATAGAGGAAGCAAATTTCTATTGCCCTTAAAATGTTGTGAAACTGTTAGTCGGAAACAAGATCGACTTGCTTGAAGATATGCAAACGGTTCCCTTCAATCCTCTAGACTCTATCGCTTGGAAGACTATCGCTGAATAAAAAATAGGCAAATATGAGCTTTCCTGTAAGACATACATGGGAATTGAATAATTTTGGGGAGTCATTGACAAAACTGTCAGAAACATCCTCAAAAGAATACATGTCGAAGAGAGCCCCTTCAAAAAACCTGGCGACTCATCTCCCATCGAACCTAAATTAAAAAAGAGACCATCTTCAAAGACAGAAGCCACAAGGCTTAGCAGAAGACCTACACCTCAATCCAAAGCCTACCAGCAGCAAGGGTGTTCCTGTTGATTGTATTATTATGATTGATCGACTGATAATCCTATATAATGATACCTTACTACTTTTGTAAGGAAATAGTATACTTTTTAAGGTAAAAATATGCAGGCACAAAAGTTAATAATTGCTCAAGAATGCAACATGGAAGTTGGATGGTTTTACTCTCCTTTTGATCATTCTCAACTAGATATAGGAGCTTTCGACTATAAGCAACATCAGATGCGATTGGTTTGACAGCCGACCAGCAGACGAAATCGGAGTCACGGTGACAACATTCGTTTCTTTGAAAGACGTCAGTGCGTACATGTTACTACATCTGAATGGAGGCTTTGATGACGATTTGTTACATGAGGCAATTTAGATGCTATCAACATATGATTGATCACTACCGATATAATTTGATTATACTAATAAAACGTCAATGAGCTATCACAACGCTTATATTAATCATGCCCTCAATACTTCAGTCTTCAGAAACAGTTGCCGCTTCTCTAAAGCTTAGAGGTTCAATCATCCCAAGCATAGGTATATATCCTTGTGATTCAGCAATACTGACTTCAAATACCATATTGAAGGAAAATTAACGTCTCGAACGTGCAATTTCGGATATGGAAATAGGTCAGGTAATGCGCCAATAACGAATGGACCGAGTCCCAATAGATATAATGTTGCAGAGTTTTACAAAGATAAAAGAGCGACGACATTGGGTTACAGCCGTGAAGAAGCAGTCTTTAGATCCCTTAACAATTAAGCCGAGAAGAAAGCATAGCTTCCTTCTCCTGATGCCTACAATACTTGTGATTTTAAAGGAAAGTCTTTCTCTTTAGGAATGAAACTTCCTGGGTAGTCAGATAGCAACATAAAAAAAAGAGTCCCAGGGCCTGGACAATATAGAGTCCCTTAGATAACTCCAACAGGAAGATATGCCAGCTCCATGCATAAAAATACCAGGTCTGTCAGTTTTGGTCACCCTCAGAGGCCATCGACGACCCAGGTATAACGATTAGGTCCAGGAGCATGTATTTAGTTAGAAATGTAGATGATGTATTCAACATGGATAGTGACTTTAGCTCAAGGAAGGTATAATTAATGAGAAGAAATACTTCTCGAGGGTTTGGGACAGGTCGGAGAGGACCAGTCGAAGACGCATCCAAAATCGACATGCCCGGACCAGGAAATTACAAATCTTTTTCTTGTTTCGGAGGAAAACAACGTTTTGTGCCTAAAATATCTTGAAAATGATAATAATTTTCTTCTTCAATAAACTTAATGAGGCAAATGTTCATGGACTAGGATTCACAAGATACTTATATTGACTTCCAATAGCAACCTAAAGAGGCTTCCTTCGAAAGGTTCATCAAAATAACAGAAATGAAACGCTATCGCAAGCTCTTGGAAAAGAGATTGCAGCATCAGCTTGCCAAAGAGAGAAAAGACAGAACTCTCGATAAGATAAAGATCATTCCTCCTCAACTCAAGCAAGGATGGAAAGACTACAATCCATAAGAATATCAATAAACTGCAACCCGTAAAATATCTCTCCACTTTCCCTCCTATTTCAGAAGGTCCGAACAAGAGATCAGCCAGCTTCCAAAATTACAATAAAAGATTAGCTCAGCGAGTGCTTCGCATGAGTACAAATGGAGTCACAATTTCAGAAAGGACGAAGCGAATGCACTTCAACTATATTCTCAGAGATTAAGAAGTAAAACTTTTGATCAGATCACACCCATAGTTAAAATTAGGCTTCAAAGAAGCAACAGAGTCAGCACTCACAAGAGTTTTACATGATATAATTCACATTATTTTTCAATCATGATGCAATCTTCTGTCTGGCCTGACTTCCTCAACCTCTCCTCCTTCAGTGTAGACCTCCCAGATTTCATCAAAGAAATCACAAAATTGATCTTTCATATGGAGAACAAAGTCTTTCTACTAGGCAAAGTCAGTCGGATAGTATACCTTGGAGAAGCTATAGTAAACTTTCTGATCCCAGCCTAAATGTAGTTTTTTTTCGTTGAAGATGTTCTCATTTCCAAAACTCATTAGCATTTGTACTGGTATTTTTTCTCTGTAGGCATACCTGAGCATCCCTGTTTTAAATTTAGCTTTGTCGACAACGACAGTTCCTGCCATTCTGTGACCTTCAGGGTATGCCAGCAGCGATTTCCTGGGAGCTGTTGTAAACTTGTAGTTTAGCCATTCGTTAAACCTGAATCAGATGAAATTTACTTGTTGGGGTTAATGTTGGCGCCTCTGTTAAAAAACCACACCGTCTTATTGGCGAAAATTCCGAATACAAAAAACACTACACCCACTGCCATTCTTTGATAAGCTATGATGTACCTCGCCAAGAAGTTACATGAATATTAAGTGAGGACATTGTGGACCCAGAAGTCAGCCTGAGAACGATGATTGGCCAATATCATACACTTTTCTTCTATTCTAGGCTGCGAACCTTTGCACTTATACAGTCTCGTCCTGAAGAGTTCTATTAATTCTTTGGACCAGAGTTATTGTGCTCTGCATCAGATGACACTTACAAATGGGTGCTGCCGTTAAGGTAACCTTTAACTACAGCCTTGAAGGCTAGCCAGTAGAAAATACGGAAGATGTATAGGATGGTTCTGAATTTAGTGAGGAGTGACATATGGATGAAGATTATATTGATAGCTTTAGTTATATCAAATTTTATACTCATTCTTTACGGCTTTACTTGTAGTAAGATACCATCTGGGTCTCCATGAATTGGATCAAAAAATCGTCTATCTCCTCATCTATTTTCCCAGTCTGAACAAAAGTCTTAAGCCTTTTGACATACTCAAATAATTTTGTTGTCGTTCTTTCAGCTAATGGCTTGTCACTCAGCTTATTCAGAGGTTTTTCCTTCTAATCACTGCCACCAAATGGCTTCCAGTGAGATTTTGATTTTTTGTCCTTGAATATTTTCTTATAATTATGCTTGATTCTCTTTTCAAAATCCTCAATCTCGTTTTCGTCCTTTTTGTGATCATCATCCTCAAGATAAATCTTTACAAATTAGTTGGAAGGTAGTTTCTGATCGTTGAAACTATTCTAATCCTCGTCGTCCTCAGGATCTTTGTTTTCGATATGTCCAACAAGTATGGGCAAAGGCGAGCTGAGGAAGGGCTAGAAGAAGGGAGAATAGAAGTAAATAATGGGGAAAATCCAGTTGAAGGGGTATATGATGTTTCTAATGATTTCAAAGGCTCTGTTCAACTTCTTTCTGTTCCTGCAGACTATTATTATACTGTGTTATGTCAAGATGTAATGTAACAATTTGAATATTTTTTCGAGGCTGAATTTCTGAATGAGATGCTCCACGTTTAGCAGTTGATCAGAAATATAGCTATTTTTGTTGGTGTATACTAACTTGAGCCCACAAATGTTGGCCTTTAGTTCTAAATTGATAGGGTAGTTTTTGATGACTAACTTGCGCTCAAGGCTTCTATTTGTTATGTGAGTGATTGTTTGCTCGATTATTTCTAATTTTTCAGACTTCTTGATTGAATTTTTCTGCATGTTAAGCATTTTGAATTTCACCTATTCTAAATCTCAACAAAAATACGTTGTACTATTCGATTGAGGTCCTTGAAAAAATTGGGAAAAGGAACATGACTGAGGAAGCCATAGGCCAACTCTGTCTAATAGGACTGATTTTCATGCTGAACGATCTAAGGAATCACAATTCCATAGACATATCTTTTTCTCATTAAATTGGTCTATCTTTAAAAGCTGTTTAACCTTCCCTTCTCACCTTCGTTGCTTTAGTTGAGATTATCAAATACAAATTGGAACTCTTCAGAAGGGGTACCAAACATGATCTAATTCTTTCTACTGTCGAATTCGTCATCGTCAATTTCAAAAAGCTGATCGTTGACAAATACATATCGATAGATGATGTCGAACATGCTCCTTAAATTGATGTATTTTACCATTGGGTGCATCAGGCGGACTGGATCGAAATGGTCAATGCTGCTGTTCTTCTCAATTATGAAGCAACCTTCTATTAATTAGCAAAGTTTTTTATCAAGCTCAGGAGGCTTCATCTGATCATTAGAAAAGAAATCGAACTAATCAGCTGTAGCTTTTCTTACCATTTCCTTTGTTTCTGCTCTTAGTTAATTATTGGCCTTCCTATCCTCTTGAGATTTATTTCTCTTCATGGTCAGCTCAGTTTCTCCTTTCTCGGGAGATACAGTAGGAGATGCTTCTGTCGTTACAAGTGGTGTTTAAAAGTCAAGCAATTATGTGTCTGTATGTATCAGTTTGTGGTGATACTATGCATGTTGCTAGTGCTCTCCCAAAATATGATCCATGTTCTTCTCTTTCTTGGTGGCTTCCAAAAGGTCGTTATACTTTTACAGCAAAGTGGCGTAGAGTTCTTGCCACTTGTCTCTGTCGGCCTTAAGATACTCGTTCTGCATGCACAAGCTTTTTATGATGTCCTCTTTTTACATCACAATATTAATATAGATCAAATATCATAGCAACTATCATAGTAGTAAGGAAATGCAGGTAGGAAGTTGAAGGGACAAATAGCAGTGTTGCTATTAGGATAGTTTCTTTCAATTGTTCTGGTTGTGCAGTTTTATTTGTCAACAAAGTCTTAAGCAAATGAACTTAATTCACACATATAGATTGAGTATGTTTCAGAGCCTATTGAACTACAATATTCTCTAATGTTAATGAATGAAATGAGCAAGGTGCGAATATCTTCACACAAGAATAGATGAGCTCGCGCACATATCTTTCATTAATTCTTTCATAAAATATATGAGTAGTTATAATAGAGTGGGAATCCCATGTTAGATAATGCTAGTGCTGTATAAGTAAGTCTATGAACTAGTCAAAGTATTCCTTCGGGAAACACAAAGTCTTTTATTCGAAGAACTTTTGTTTTTAATCCAAGTTTAGACCAGTTTAACTGGCCGTGTGTCTGGCGTCCTATCCCGGAATGCCAACACATTTTTAATTAAACAAAAAAAATATGATTGTGGGAGATGAACCTCGACTGCCTTGTTGGATGGCGTGCAGCAAACCTTGATTTATGTAAATAATATCATAGCTATAATAGAGTATAGAACCCAAAATAACATCAACTCTGATGTTTTTAACTTGTTGGGCTATATTGCAAACATTACGCTCAATTTTCCATTATTTAATGATTAATTTAATATGTCTAGCCAGCTAATCCGGCTGTGCATGACATTAATGTTATGCAAACTTGCTATAAGCAAAAGAAAATTTACTATATATTGCAGGATTGATATCGGGATCTGGTTGGACCACCAAGAACTTTGCTTACTTTGCTGACCACCTTTCTAAATATTGCTTTAAGCTAAATGACTAACCTATTTGCCTTCAAAACAATGAATGTGTAGTCTTCTCAAAGATTTTTTAATATTTAATTATGCTGAGTTATAAGAGAGTGTGAATCCTTTGGTGCCTGTAGTTCGTTTATATTTATTAAAGCTAAATGAAGATAACTCAGCTCTTATTCAGGCTCAGTATTTAACTTCTTTAACCAAGTTTAGACCAGTTTAACTGGCCGTGTGCTTGGCATCCTATTCCGGAATGCCAACACATTTTTAATTAAACAAAAGAAATACCATTGTACATATCAATTCATCAGTCACCCATCCTGACTGCATACATACCCCACCTTCTTCCATCCTGACTTACAGCTCTCGCATATCCGATTGACGTATAGCACACAATTAGGGTCTATCCCGTAGATGGGATATACGCACACTCTTCCCTATAAAACTGTTCCTTCAATGCATTGGTCGCAGCTGTTGGTTGTGAAGTTGAATGTATGGCAGTTTGGATCTAAAGGATTGCAAAGGAAAGGAGGAGTAACTCCAGGGTGATTTTATTTCAAAACATAACCATTTTTGCACTGTATGCACTCGATTTTCGGATTGTATTTGAGACAATTATCGAGAATGAGTTGCTAAAGGACACATTTTGTCTGATCGTTGGGAAAGACAGCATATCCTTGGTAACAAGTTGTACATACTATTGAGTTTTTATCCTAGAAAGTCTGACAATTGGGATCTTTTTATACACATAGGCTATCGACCATAGCGTATCCCCACTGACAAGATAAGCATTTTTTAGCATTGAAATCCATGTTGAGACATCCAGGAGGAGTCAACTAAATAGATGAAGATTGATTGCCTCCAGTGGTATTATTACTATTACTTGGTCCTGAACTAGGAGGACTGGTAGCAGTTTTTACAATACATTTTCCATCCTGAAGCTAGTATCCCGAGTAGCAACTGAGACAATTTCCATTATTCTGATTGTAGGTGACACATTGTTGATCAACCATAACACAGGTAAGCATTTCAGCATTAAAGTAATATCCTTGATAGCATTTCACGCATCCTGAAGGTTTTCCCTTGATTTCACACTTTGGATCATCTCCGTTGACAATTGAGCATGTTTTGCTTTCCGTAGAAAGCATGAAACCATAATAGCAACTGATACAGACTCCTGTGGTTCTGTTATACTTCTAACAATTTTCATCAATGCCTTGACATTTTCCAGCCCTGTCCACATACATCCGAGACACACATTGTACGCATTTGTCACTATTGTTGTCCAACTGAAGACAATAACTATTGCTGAGGATCTTTCTGATGCAACTTACCACCGGCTTGCTTCCATTTATTACATCAGTTGTCAAAGGAACCTGATTGTAGTTAGGGTTGCATTCGATACATTGACCATGCTAGTTGCTGACTTTGCATGATTCAACCAGCACATCAAAGGGTGCATAAAGGCTGTTAAAGGGAACAATTGTGCAATCTCCATTGTTGGTTAGTTGATAACCTCCGTAGCAAGAAGTGCATTCTCCACTGTTAGCATCATAGGTCTGACAGAAAGGTGAGACTGGGATGCAGTTGAATTGAAAATCAAAATAATATCTTTAGGCACAAGCTTTGCATATTCCATACTGATATTCCTTACAGTTGGCATCACGAGTCTCAGGTACACATTCTCCTAGCTGTCCAAATTGGAAAGAACGCAAGCAAGCCAGACAGAGCCCTTATGAATCAAATATCTGACAATTTTTATCCACACAGGTCGATCCTTTCATCAACCCGTTGGGACTACATTGAGTGCATTGATAATTTATACGATCGACTTGATTACAGAAAGGAGGCAATCTTTGACACTTTCCTACAGCATCCGAAAAGAAGCCATCAACACAGGTGCTACAGCGACTAAAGTTTGACTGACTAACCATCTTGCAATTTGGAAGATGGTCAATGAACAAGCATTGAAAGCCAGAAGTGAGAGTATACTGGGCCTGACATTCCACACATCTACCAGCCAAATCAGCGCGAATGCAATTTGAAGGTAGAGGTATGCAGATCTGTCCTTGACTGTTGAAGTAATAGAAGGGTTTACACAAGGCACATAATCCAGTTTAGTTATCGAAGGAAAGGCAATTTACATCCTCAACACCACAAAAGCCATTGTTCTTCAGATAGTACCCTTTGAGACATTCCACACAGTCTCCCAAAGGTCCTGATCTCTTGCAATTAGGATCAACATAGCGGCATACACCTCCAGGACTGAGCATGTAATTAATTAGGCAAAGCTGGCAGTAGCCAGTGATGGGATTGATTGTCTGACAGTTTGGATCCTAACATTTGCCTCTGATTAATTTGAAAGAATCCTGGCATTTAGTGCAGCCATCTGAGTAATTTAGGCAGAAAGGTGGATAGGGAAGGCACTGACCTTGTTTAAGGTATAGCATCTCCTTGCATGACAAGCATACTCCATTAGCTGATATGTTTGCACATAATCTGTTGATTATTGATCCGCACTGCCCTTTTTGATCAGGCAGGTATCCATTCTTGCAAATAAGACAACTTTCAAAGCCAAAATCAACTGACAAACAATTATTGAAAGTTTTTCCTGTCAAAACTAGACAACTAACTTGGTTGTCTTTCAAGTACTGAACATTTGAACAGTCACTATCATTAAAGCTAAGGAGCTTAATGATTTACTTGAGAGGAATACAAGAGCCGAAGTATCCACCATAGCCCATTTTGCACTATTGACAGGTGATGTTGCTATCTTTTCGAGCCATGTAGCAATTTGCTGCAGCTTTGTTGTCTTTTGGTACACAAATAAAGCCAAGGAGAGTGTAATTTACTTTGCATTGACCACATATCCCCGTATCAGAGTTCATAGTTATACACTAAGTACTTGAGTCAGCGCACCTGCCATTTCTCAGTATATAGCCATCGTAACAATCGATGCACTATCCCTTGCTGGAAATGTTTTTACAATTTAAAAATTCAAGAGTACATGCTTTTGTATCATTATTAAAGTAACTCCCTTGAAGACAAACTAAGCAACCATTATTTTCATAAAGAAGGCATCCGTCGAACATCTTTGTACAAAAGTTTACTGACTGTTTAAAGGTAGGTTGGCATTGCAGACAATCTAAGGTCTGATCATAGAGGGCACAGTTTTGGATTGAGCTATCCTGAATGCATATGTTGTAGGTTGTCACAAGTTCAAAACCTGATTTGCAGGCTAAACATGCATAGTCTCCTTGAAATAGATCTCGACAAGTTTCGCAGTTGGCTTCACAAGCTGCAGTCAATGAGAACAGAGAAGAGAAGAGAAAAAGGACTAACATTTAGAATTATTATTATATCAGTCAACCTATGTTTAGAACATTAATTCTTGGGAGATAAATAAATTTCGGCTGCTTTTAATGAGGAAGAACATTTAATGAATTCTTAGGAAAATGATATTTGATATGAAGAGATAGGATATGATTTATGAGGAGTGGGCGAGAACAAAGTTATCTGGGCGATTGGTCTAGTGGTATGATTCTTGCTTCGGGTGCAAGAGGTCCCGGGTTCAATTCCCGGATCGCCCCTATTTTTGTCCTCAATATTCTCTGATCCTTCTGTCTTCACCCCTCCTCGCCCGTATTGATTCAAATATTCTTTCTTCAATTCATCTTGACTTTCCTCCATTATGGCTTCTATTGTTATAAATTCATATAACAACACTTATGCATTCTATAACCCTCGACTCCACCGATGCAGAAGAGATAATTAAGCTGAGGGTCGATCTAGCTCGCAGCAAGAAAAAACTTGCTAAATACTAAGAATTTGTGGCGAAAATGGATCAATTCGATCAGCAAATTAATTCTCTCCTTCAGCGTTTCAACTCTCGATAGAATCTCATTCATGAACTTTGTAGTCAGGTGGGAATTTAAATGCAAACTCAAAAGCTTATTTGGAAAGAGCCTCAAGGGAAAAATAGGTGGGAGAACAGCGAGCATATCCTCAATATGATCTATAAACATGAATAATTAGGAAAATGCCTCGATAAGGAAGACATCCTTCTCAAAAACATAAGTAAAGCAATAGTGGAGCTAGCCAAAAAGGAAAAGGCAAATGCTGATAGATACAATGACCTAGAGAAAGAACACAAATAATGCAGTAGTAAAATCAACGGAGTCATCAAACAACTATAGAAAATGAAAAACTTGGAGAAGGAACTCAAGCTGAAAGAGCTTTAAATAATAGAACTAGAGAAGAGCCGAGAAGATCACAATCTCCATGCTGGTGATCTGGCAAGTAGAATTGAGAATCAAAGTATCAGAATCAGATAATTGGAAAACGAAGTTGAAGAAAAGCAAAGGTAGATCAGCAGAGGGCAAGAAAGATAGGCCGAAGAAGAAATGCTAAGCTTTCAGAAGTAGAGAGCTCTTGAAAAGTGTCACAACCTTATTGATATGCTATCAATAGGATAGGAGGACTACCTGAATCACTATTTCAAGAGTAATGGATTATCTTTGGAGGCTCAAAAGCCTTACAAGAATAAATACTCAATGGTCTTTGATTGATTTTTTGCCACTTGATTTGATAACAACTCTTTCGTTAATTGTCTCCTGCTTTGAAACAGAAATAATCAGATTGGCCATTATAAATCGTAAAAATATTGGAGTCTGTATAATCAAATAAAGTCAATGAGCTCAAATAAAGGTTTCACAAACAGTGTTCTCGGAAGTGTCGGATTCTCTTCAAAAGGTCCCGTGGCTGGTTCTTTCGCCTCCTCTGTTCAATCCCATGTTTATGGTGGAAAAGTCTCATCAGGCTCATTCTTCTCAGGTTGTCAAAGCAAAGCCATGCGCAAATGATCCCATCACTTTATCATCTTTAAAATCTTATGAGTGACTCGTTTCACAAATTCTTATCTTTCTTTGTGAATTATTGACGACTTTCTGTTTTGACTATTTCGGAGACAATTTCATCGCATACCTCTGAAAAATAGAAATACAAAAGTCAGCGAATTCATGAAAAGCTGTTGATAATTTCTATCATGGAAGACGATTGGGACTCTATCGAAACCACTAAACACTCTCTAACTCATTAACTCAATTTCAAAGATCATTCCAATGACGACCTCCATCCCAACTATGTGGTAGTCAAGTAAAACGCCAAGTTCTGTGGGTGGCAAACCTTCCTCTATCTCACCAGTACATTATAGCCTACCTAGTTGCTTACTTCCTATCTTTAGCAATTTTCTACCTCTTAGTCGCATTTTCAAAGCATGAACCCATATAATGCCAGCTCACCTGTTCTCCAGATTTGATGCAATGTCAGTGTCAACTCAGCCAAGCCTTATGGAAAGGTCCAACCAGTGCTTAGCTATCCTGGGATCATCCTTCTCTGAAACAGGATATCATCATTTTAGGGGACTTAATTAGTGGAGTGCTTTTAGAGCAAAATAATACAAGCTATTTGGTATCAGTTGAACCCGAACTCGAGGAAAGCTGCTTCCCAACTGCCTGTCAGATCTTTGTCGGCTTCATTGATCAGCAACTTGCTCAGGATAGTCTCTTTACAATCACATGTACTCATATTAATATAAAGTCCAAATAAACTCTCCATTCAATAGTGATGCAGTAATCAAAGGGTTTTTCTATGAAAGTAGTCAAAGCCATCCCCAGCTTTCCACGAAAAGTCAACTTGCTGTCAACTTAATATTTGCTATTTTAGTAGGAGTTTACTCTATGCTCAGAAAAAGTATATCTCTTGATCTGGGGATCAAGCAAAGCTAAGACTTCAACAAAAAACAATCAAAACATCTCCAATAGTACGAAGAGATTCCAAGTTAAGTAGAAGAGATAAACAGACAGTTAAAATACAAGTATTAGCTAGCTCTCAAAACATATCTCAAAGCAAGTCAGAGGAAGAACGAGACTGAAAGCGAGTATTCATAAAGCGATGACGAAATGTCTCTTGAGTAATGATTATACCATTATCATATAACTATCATTATATCATCGGACCTGCAATAAATTTCTGATAAAGCTGCTTCTCAATGGTTTCCCTATAGATGAGAATATCGTAATCTGACTGGACTATTGTGGAAAGATTAGGAAATTTGCACTTGAAAGCTTCATTCATCCAGCATAGTTTGTTTTAACCTTTGATAGCATAAAAAATACTGAGATTTAACTTTGTTAGTTTGGGGAAGTTTACCCTGAAAAGATTGCTGATCTAAGATATGCAATTTGCGGAGAGATTTATGTACTCTATCTCAGGAAAATAACATTTGTGAAGGAAACGTAAGGTCGTTAGCTAGTTGCCCTCAGGATATTAAAATACGTACTCAGTGATAAAACTTTAAGTGAGATGAATTTTTTGAAGCATTGATGTTAGACGATTGAAATCCTATTATTGCCAAGGTAAAGATGGGTCAACCTCGTAAAGACACACTCCTACAAAGGTACTATCCCCTCGACATTATTGCTATCTAAATACAAACACTCAAGCTAGGCCCACCTAGATCTCCTCATGCATGCCAGATTTGATATTTAGTTTCCCCCTACATTTGCATAGATATACGGACATACTGGCCCAACTTGAGCTATCTGAGCTTGAAAAGGCCGCAACTCACCAACGGATCTATCTCGACGATGTGATTTCCCTCTTTTTTATTTGAGAAGTACGTACGTCCAATACGACTAATTATGGCAGATGAGCTCTGGCAAAAACCTCCAAAGAAGATATCATATTCGTGGCAAGGCTTAAGTACCGTAATCTAGTGAGTCTCAATCTGCTCAACAGGGTGAGGTCTTCTATGAAATTTTATCCTTCCTTTAGTCATGCCTTACCTAGATCTATTTATTCGCAATTCTCAGTCGAAGTCTTTTGCAGAAATTCAAGACTGTAAATCATGCTTCGGCCTTTCTTACTAACAGTGTACGTTTGTAGATATTAGCAGGTCTGGAGGCTGACTACATACTCTTATATAATACTAGTATATCGGACAGAGTATGAAGGTCTTTTATAATTCCACTGTTTTGATGGATCAAGGTAGATTACTTACCAGTATTTTAAATTCTTATGTCAATATTGTCGAGCGAGTCAGGCAAAAAAAATCGCATCATTTTTGGCTACTAAAAGCCAAAAACATATCTAAACCTCATCTAAAAAGTTGGGACTGAGGGCAAGTACCAAAAACAAATGCTGATCGTGTTCAGTCTCAATTGGTTTATTACTGGAGCCATCCTCCTCAGCAATATCTTCCTATTCAGAAACAGACTCTATGACTGTCAGCAAAAAGGGCTGCTCCTGTCAGATCAATAATGCCAAAACTACATATGCTCTCTCCCTGAAAGTGAGTGGAACGAGTATTTTGCACCAGGTCATAATGACTTCAAAAACATAGCAACTCTCAATAACTATTAATGCGAAGATTCTCTACCCAGCATCATAGCCAGTGCCTGCACATATGTCGGAGCTGCTCTTGGCTTCCTTGTGGTAACTTTCCTTGCTGATAACTACGGAAGAAAATTGTCTTTGCTGATTTCATGGGGAGTTTGCACTGTAGGATGTCTGGTGGTAGTTTTTGATTCTAACATATACATTGTTGCCGTAGGGCTATTTCTCAGCGGTTTTGGGAGTGATTCATCAAATAACTTAACCTTCTTGTTTTTTTGTTAGACTCTAAGCAACGAAACAAGACAACAATATTCAATAATCGTCCAGATCTTTTTCACTTTGGGAGCCTTAGTCGGCACAACTTCTTTCTATCTCATCAATGACTGGAGAATCGTATGGAGTGTTCTGGTAGTCTTTCCTGCATTGATATACTTTTTCCTTATTTTTTGCTACATCGAGTAAACCCCTCACTTTTTGCTTAAAAAAGGCAGCAAGTATGCTTTGGGTGCTCTCAACAGAATCGGAATGATCAACCTCGACAGAAGATAGACTTTAGAGGAGTAGGATATTTAAAATGTTATTGATTAACAGATGATTGAAAATTTCAAAGGAGTTCTGATCACACACATCGATTTATGCAAATTCGATAGTCTCAGGACAAAGGCTATCGTCTGCAGTCTTATAGCATTTGCTATTTACGGCATGTACTTCGGTCCTGCTCTAATCGCCAGTAAAATAGGTATGAGCATTTACACCAGCAGCTATATCGTCATTTCTTCTGAGCTCATTGTGTTTGTTCCGACATACGTGTTTATCAAAAAGATACAAAGGAGGCAATTCGGCATAATTCTTATTGGAATATCAGTCTTCTGCGCCCTGCTTTTCATTCTCATAGAAGATCCAACCATGTGTGGCCTTTGCTTAGATTCCAATTTTTAAATATTTCTCCTCATCCTCTTCAGAGCAGCAGTATCGTTCTTTTTCTGTTTCTTCTAAATATACATTTGTGAGATATTTCCTTCCAGGGTCAGAGGGCTGAGCTATGGAATCATATCAACTATCGGATCCTTATCTTCAACCATTACTCCTATTTTGATGAGTTACTTCATTAACGTAAGTATCAATCCAATGATTTTGTTCACCGTGACAGGAAGCATAGCGATAGGAGGTCTCATTCTTCTGCCCGAAACGATGGGCGTCCCTCTGCATGAATAGATTGATTAGATAGAAAGGTGCAAGAAAGACCTCAACGATCGGAAAAAATCAGTATCAAAGAGAGAGTATGCTTCTGACTTTCACGCAGGAAAAAAGATTTCAAGCAATAGAATGATCCAATCATAAAGATGGTGATATTTATTGATGTATTTGTCTTATATCATTGAGCCATTTTGGAAAGGTACTCCCAAAAGCATAGGACCATACTAACATGAACATTCAAGCTACGAATTTTACCTATCTGAGGAATCTCGACCAATATATCTCCCTCATTGAGGAGCCAAGAAGGAGCTCCTAATCTTTCATTCCCTAAGAGGAGCATGAATTTGCCTGGAAATTTGGCGTCTTCCAGCTGAACTGATCGAGAACATTGTTCAAGAGCCACCATTGGATACCCTTGGCTCTTCATCAAGGTTATGAATTTACCAAGATCCTTCTGTTTAATTTAGACGATCGGAACATCGCATATGGAAGGTACAAGTTCTTTGCACTCTGCATGCTGAAGAGGCATTTAGGAAGGGACGACAACCATAGCATTGTGCCCATTGAGGGTTCGCAGGATATGACCAAAGTTGTGAACTTTCTACAAAAGAGTTGCAATCACAATTACTGTAGGACTCGGATCTATACGATACCAATTTGAAAGTTTTTTGACTTAAATGTTGTCTGCATATTTATTCTCGAGCTATGCAATGTACTCAATCACATGATTGTTGTTGACAATATCTATTTATTGCTTCTGCAGTTTATTGTTTCCTTTTTTGCCTTTGTTTGTCTTTTCCTTTGTATCATTTACCTCTACTTTTTAGTTTGTTTCTTTTGGCTTTGAATTTCCTTTGGCGGATCTATCATTGGTCCTCATACTGAAGTGCAATAAATTTTAAAGATATTTAGTCTTCATCTCTTTCGCTCTCTATTAAACAGCTTATGAATATGCAGTCAATAACTCTAAGGAGACCTCTTCATTGATCATAAGTTCTCCTAAAACCTACTCACTGTAAAAAATTGATATACTTCTGTAAAATTCAAGCTTTACTCTGTTGCTTGGATACTCTTCAACTCTTTCAAAGCCTAAGAAATCCATTTGTTTTTCAACACCTTCCCTGAAACCCTCAACAACTATTGCAACATTTTTGAGAATTTTTTGACTGTCTCTATCTTATTTCCAATATTTGCTGATGCTCAATAGGAAAGGATCACTTGGAGGCACAAGTTCAAGATATAGATTAAGGTAATATTGGCATATAGCTCGGAGATATGCTGTATGACAAGATATGAATTTGACCAAAAGCTAGTGAATTTCGTGCTGTCCTTGTTATTTGAAATGCTAAGGATAGTGACAAAAACTAATTAGCTCGTATCCAAGAGTCAAAAGTATGGGGACCCCAATGTTTACAGATACCTGAATCATATCGATAAGTTGTTTCCTCCTTCCTGCAAGAGGATCTTTGATATTGAGCTCCAGATATGTCCTGCAAAGAACTGTTTCTATATACTGCCTCAACAAGGGATAGTTATCTTTTTGAATAACGGTCAGACACAATTCGAATATCCGACTCAACTGATGAACATCTAGGTAGCTGACATTTTTGCATGAGCAAAGAATATAAACTATTCTACTTTATAGTAAACTTTTGTAGAATGAGGCACTATGACTAAAAGTATCTCCTTTGTGAACTTTTTCTAAGAAAGTAACGACAGCTTCGTAGACCTCAGAAAGCAACACTTTATCACCTGATTTTTAAAGGGTCTTTGATAAAATAACAACGTATTCAAGCTGCAGTAATGAAACATAGTGATTTCTGAAATAGTAATTATCTTAAGGAGAATGAGCTATATATGTCAGGTAAACTATCTCTTCTTTGTAGGTTGGTGATTCAAATCTGAATTAATCAGTGATACTGCTTAGATCAGGCTGAATGCTCTATAATTTTAAGCCTGAGCATATCTTTGTTTTCATCTGTTTTTTTGATTTTATTTATCTGAAAGAGAAATGTTTGCTTGTACAGATTGATGGATACTTCAGGTAAAGTGCTGATATTGTTTGTACACTTTAGTCATTTTTAGGCATGGCTTGCCCTTCTAGTATAACATTATGGTAAAATCGCAGAAATTATTTAAATTATTGAAGTCGATCCAACTGTCCTTTCCTCTCTAACCTTTTAAAAATGATAAACTCAACATAAAAATGAATTCTTGTGAATCCTTTGATTGTCAAAAAGGTTTTGACATTCTCAGATCTTAGATTTGAAACAATTACGTCAAGAATTTCATTATTGACTTCAAGTCTTGAAGCTTAATAAAGAAAATCGAGTACTAAAATGAGGTTTGAAGTAAAGTTATCTTTTGTCAGAGTCTAGTTTATCAAATTACTAAATCTTTTGATTGCTGATTCATAAAGCTAATTTTGATCGACGATTGATTTTCTGGATTTGAGTATTTCAGTTAACAGCATTAGTCCACTCAGATTAATTATTTTTGATTCTTCAAAAAAGTGATTTACGACTTATATTTGTGATTGCTATCCTGAGTTCGCGCTCCCAAAAATAATCATTTTCTCCTCAGTTATCCAGTATTGTTCAGAGAAGTAGTCTTTCATGAATAAATCCTTATAAAATCTGAGTTTGGGAAGCAATTTACATTTAAAACTGAGATCGCTTCCAGAAATATCACCGTTTATACAATACTTGAAGCTAGCCTGGAAATGTTATAGCTACTTTTCGTATGTGCTGTATGAAGATATCTCGAACTACCTTTACAGATCAAAATGTTCCTCTTTCAGTTTAGCTTTGAAATCGTTCAGAATGTTGACATTACTACTGGATGAATTACAAATCAGAAAATGATAGATGCATGACTCTAAAGCTTTGCTATTGATTTTAATGCTTGCCTCTACTAGTTGACCCTTCTTGGATTCCGAAAGTATCGTATTTAGCTTCAATATCAGATACTTGAGCTATTTTGGAGTTAATAATGTCAAGATGCTCTCTAAGTATTGTATGTTGTCAGCTACTGATGTCTTCTGTATGAAGGCAGCAATCACAGAGCAGAAACATTAGCTCAATAGTTAAGACTTGTCATACCAGACTTCCCTCAAAATCGATGAGCATATGTGAAGATCCTTCTCAAAAGATTACTTCTGAATAAGCCTATCGAGAGAAAATATGGAAAGCCATCCCAGCTCTATTGAAACTATTTCTCCAGACAAACATTCGAAGAGCTCTTTCGATAATCTCAATATTGGTTCAAGCTGAGTTTCAAAATTTTGATCGAAGTATACTTCGGCCTCGAATACTGAAGCAAACATGGTGAATATTCCCCTGCTCATAAAACTATTTGGAATCGCATTTTTGTCCTAGAGAGTATGAATGTATTTGATTATTGTGATACCATGAGCTTTGTCAATCTAGAGAACTTTTCTTAGAAACAGAGTGAGCCAGACAAGTTGAGTTTTTTCTTTTATACTCAACTTCAATAGAAGAGCAAAAACTTCTATAAATACTTACGACTGTTCTTTTAGCCTTTCCAGCTGTTGAAGACATTTGGTTGTCATAGTCAATAGTTTATTTCTAAATTCCAAGGATTACCATTAACCATTTTAGTGATTTGAAAGGAGTAATAAAAGCAGCTAGTTACATGCTTTATATTTTGGATCGATTGATTCTTTCAAAATCTATTTGACATTTAAATTTCCTCCCTTCAAAAGTTGCTCCTTGATGACTGCAAGAGTTATCTGATAATTCTACTTTTATTTCACTTCTAGAAGTAACCATACTAGACTCTTTAGATTTTCATCCTCGCTACTCTTCATGTATCCTTTAAGCACTCTCATTTCATTCTTTGTCGGCTCTCTTATTATTTTGAAGACATTCTTGACAAAGAAATCTACATCTTCAACTCTTATCAACTACAGTTAAATTTTATTCAGAAGCTGCTCTCCAGTGATTAGAGGCTTCAACGAATCTTTATTTAGATTATGCTGGACAAGTTGCTTGAGTTGTTGAGGCGAAAGACTTAGGCACGAAGCGAGCTATTCCATCAACTATGATCAAAGGAATGATATTAATAGTATTCAATGTAAAATGAAAATGAAAATTCATATGAACATTTATTCCTTGAGAGGAATCTGTGGCACTCTGCAATTAACCTAAACAACTTGACATACGTTATCGCTTGAATCAAGCAGATAGACATAAATTAGTGGTTCATCCCATTTCCAATTACCGAATCCAAACATCACTATTCTATTACCATAGCCTTCTAGCCTTATTTGCCTTTCTTAAAAGATAATGGCTCTATTGGAACTTGTGATTGTAAATATACCATAGCAAGGATAGGGATTTTCAAGTAGGACTGAGTAAGTTCCTGATTAATCATGCATAATTTCCATTTGAGATGATATAAACTAGAGCTAGCTCCTCACTTGTAATAAATACTGAGATAGCCGTTGACCTGTCAAGTCAAAACAGTTTACTATGTAGTTTTTTGTCTAATACTCTTTGAGAGGTGTAAGGATAATATCCTTTGATTAGTTGTATTATAATTGAGCAAATTTGACAGTGTTTAATAAATCGATTTAATTGGAATAGCTTCTAAGAATTTGAGCTGGAATTGTGCTTTAAAGTTCAATATTTAATCTGTGATGCCGACCAGCGGTGAGATTAAGTACTTTCCCATGCAGAAGAAGGAGTTCATAAAATATTATTTTTCTTTACTTTCCATTCAGCGGCTGAGCAAGCAGAATGATTCTTTTG
>Ga0100402_1000619_pt1 | contig 42064 bp, 52 predicted proteins | sample CryGeyme20150102_FD_80419 | JGI IMG/M metagenome (GOLD analysis project Ga0100402, IMG submission 80419) | Groundwater microbial communities from Crystal Geyser aquifers in Utah, USA - Crystal Geyser metaG 2015-0102 | ecosystem: Environmental > Aquatic > Deep subsurface > Groundwater | place... | reverse complement strand
TGTTGTCACTCAGCTGACGTTGGCAGGTCTCAAGCTCAAGCTTCAGCCTTTTGTTCTCTTTCAGCAACCTCTAATTTTCATTCTCCAAAGCATCGATCTATCTATTGCACTCGTCATGGTTCTCCTTTACAGGTTCTGGTTTGGGCTCGTTGAGCTCCGAGTAGTATCGGTTGTAAAGCCATTCGTAATTTCTCTTGATAATTCGAGAGGTACCCAGAAGAAGTAGAGATCCTTGGATTTGAGCTAGAGAGCGGTGATGACTTAGTCATGATTTGTGCAATCAATTTGGCAGCGGTGCTTGACTGCAGGATATAACTGTGACATTTGAATTAAATTATAAGATGTGCACTGAGAAGAAATTGCAGCACAGTATCACTCCTCATCATTCTCGTAGTTGTCCAGGTCTTCCTCATCCAAAGAGTTAAGAAGGTCCAGATCCAGACTTTCAGAATGCAGTTCGTCCTGTTATGGTTCAGGCTCCTCATTTCTTTCGGGTGGAGTGGGTGGATGCAAGGGGGATTCTTCCTTCATTCGACCCTTTGTATTCTTTCCCTTTGTCTCCTTCTTGATTTTTGCCTCTTCATCTGTCTTCACCTTTTTCTTTCCTCCTTTTGGATCCTCAGCTTTCCTGCGCTTGCCTACCTCCAGCTACGCTAAATTCTTGCCATTTTTCTCGTCAAGAGTCCTCTTTCGTTAAGCTTCATTTTTTACCTCATGCTCCCTGATTTTATTGCGTAGCTTGTTGACAGTCGTCAATTCTTAGCTAATCTTTTGGTTGTAGTTTTTCCTCACAAAATCCATATACTTCTTCCTTTCGGTTTCCACCATCTTCTTCTCGCCCACAGACACCAAATCATCTTGTTCCAAGGCCCCCTGTCGACAGAAAAGCAATTGTTGGATCCCATTTGATGCCTTGTGCTTATGGATGAGGGACTGTTTGGCCTGCTAGAGTTGTTCGGAGGAGGGACTGAATGTTTTTTTGAGAAGGTGAGGCAGGCAGAAAGATGCGAAGAGCTCGTGGTAGTGCTGCTCCATTATTTCTTTTATCCAATTAAATAATAGATATGCCAAGGATGCATTTTAGAGTTATGATTCTGAATATCAATATCACTTGATTCCATATTTCTCGTAGTAGGGTTCAGTCAGGGCACTGAACCTTCTGTTGATTTGGGAGGTCCACAAGAGGTGGCTGGACATGAACAGCCCCGCCATCACGATTCCCTGGGTGAGGGAAGAAGTGTACCTGAGTTCATCAAGCAATACTTAAAACCTGCCCAGTTGACGATGACAGTCCCCAGCAGAGAGTACACGATACAGTACTTGAAGTGGAGATGATTGCGTTATTCGTAGATGCTGTTGAGGAAGAGAGAATCCTTGTCGGAGAGATCGGTGCAGAAGAACAGCCGAGAAAGCTTTTTGTCTTTGAGGGAAAGGTTAAGGATCCTTTCTTTCTGGGACTTCGAGGTTGACATAATTATAAATATTAAAGGTGAAGAAGCCTTCAATTCTGGTCAACGATTCCAAAAACAATAGAAATTTGTTGATAGAGCATAAGCCAGGTCAACCTGCTTGCTTTGCTAGTTCCATAATAATTATTATGTCGCTTAAGGATTTCCAATTCCTGGGGAAACTAGGTACATCTGGCTTTATCTGAGGTGAGGGAGCCTATTCGAGTGTCTACAAGGCAAAAAGGCTCATCGACAACGATATATACGCAGTCAAGAAGGTGAAGCTCAATAACTTGAATGATCGAGAGAAGGAAAACGCCCTCAATTAGGTGCGAATACTGGCCTCCATCAACCACAAGAACATCGTCAGCTACAAGGAAAGCTTCATCGAACAGTCCACCAACTATCTCTAGTACCTAGCTGATAATGCAGTATCATCATGGAGTTCGCAGACCACGGAGATCTCTATGAAAAAATTTCACTCCATAACAAAAACGGAACGAAGTTCACAGAGGAGGAAATATGGAGCATCATCATCCAAATTACCAGAGGACTCAAGACCCTCCACGAGCTGAAAATACTGCATAGAGATATCAAGAGTGCTAATGTGTTTCTCTTCAAAAACGGATAAGTTAAGCTGGGAGATATGAATGTCTCCAAGGCAGCCAAAAGTATGCTGAAGACACAAACTGGCACTCCTTACTACGCCAGCCCCGAAGTGTGGAAGGACCAGCCCTATGACAAGAAATCAGACATCTGGTCTTTGGGCTGTGTCATCTATGAGGCTATCACTCTCAAGCCTCCCTTTAGAGCAAATGATATGGAGGGCCTGTTCAAGAAAGTCACCAGAGGGTTTTATCCCCACATTCCCCCTTAGTATTCAGAAGAGCTCAGTATTGTCCTCAAGACCATGCTGCAGGTGACTCCCCACCTCAGATCCACTTGTGATCGAATAATTGAGCTTCCGATTGTGATAAAGCACATGAGTTGTCTTCCTCCTGACCTCCAAACTGAATAAAAGATCAATAATCAACTTCTACAGACAATAAAGTTAAAAAAGGATGCAAAACAACTTATCAGTGTTTCGATGCCGAGGCCTCGTTATTTCTCGACCCTAGACTACACTGACAGAGGAAGGAAGATAACTGAGTAGGAGGAAATCAAGGACTGGAATGACGTTGAGCTGAAGAGCTAACTTGAACACGAGAAGGAATAGAAGAACAAGCTTCCAAGGATCAAGGATTCAGGAAGGAGGGAAAAAATGCATTCGGAAGTTTACAACAGTAGTCGACCCTACGAGAAAGAAACAATAGTTCATCGATTGATGGAGCCTATCAAGGTCGAGGAGTAGTACAGGATGAAAGGGAAAAGACCCCGTCGATAGAGATACTAGCTGCATTCATAGAAGAGAATGCCGCAAGTGCTACAAGGCAAGCTCCGTTCCCTGAGCCCTGAAGTCATCATGCGTATTTTACAGAAGGAGAAAGAGAAAAAGAAGGTTTACAGCATTATTGGAACCAAATGATATATCTTAATATTGATTGTATTCTTCTTGAAGATTAGTTATATCAGGTGCCAGTCACTCGAAAGTGTACTGATAGCTCTTCTTTCTCTTGCTCGGAGAAAATGTTCTGTCCACCATATTGTGCCCGTGAATTGACCTGCCATATGCTACTTCCTTTTATGCCTTCTCTCTCATCAAATATTTTTATATCTATGAACTCTAAGGGTAAGTATTTTTTTTGGTGAAATTATAGGCTTGTCTGCCTGAGGATTCAACATATGCTTCATTACGATTGACTGTGGTTAATGGTGCTCTGCTTGCCTTGTTGTAAAGAGAAAGGGGAATAACTTCCTACTTTAGACTTTGTTGCTCTTCTCTGGGAAGCGAAAACATCTCCGAATGCAATGGACTTTCATATTTATGAAGGTTCTGATACTGAAGTTTAGCTTCAGGCATCTTTGGCTTGTCTATGGCCTGACGATACTCATGAAGAATCCTCTTTCTTCTTTATTCAATCTCCTAGTAGCTGTTCATGCCCAGCTGATAAATTTCTCTATTCTTTGCCGCTCTTTATGGGCTCCTTTCCTTCTTTATCTATGGTTGACCCTTCAAAGCGACCTTGTTGAAGGGATCCTCAACATCATCAGACACAGCTTTAAAGGTAGGCAGTTTGAAACTCTGAGGCTCTTCTTACGTGACCCGAACCGTGTCTTTGTAGACTTCATTTGTTCTGGGAGTATTAACGATACTTTTCAGCATTTCATCATCAATGACAATGGGATCATCTACCCGATAGCGATGATTCCTTAACTTTGCTTTGGACTTCGACTTCTCTTCTTGGCTATTTTCATAACTGTTCAGCATTGATGCTTGTGGGTTGAGGGTTCTGCTGGGCTATTCTTATTTTTTTGGCTTGAATGGCGGCTTGCCGTGGTGGCTTAGAGTGGAGATGGGCTATGGTGGGGGAGGGGAGAAGTTGTTCTATATTAGGTTTTTTTTTGCGATTTATGCCATTTTAGACCTTTGATCATTCTTTTTGACCATACTTCTGGGAGGAACGGTTTCATTCTACTTAGAATCTGCTCTATTGCTGACCGCTTTGTGACTATCTAATGCTGCTTTCGGTGCGCTTTTGTTGCTACTGGCTTCTTTTATATTTTATTCACCATAAATGGTGTCCCTGTTTTCGATCATCTTGAAGCTTTCCTCCTCAGTATACTCCTGATACTCCAAACTGTCGTTAAGGTCAACCCTCAAAGAACATTTTTTTCTGCACTCAGAGTTGAAACTGTCCAGCTGACTCCTTAACATCACCTCCACCTAGCTGAATATCTTTATCTTTGAATCAAAGTAATCGTTGACAAAGTTCAACCCCCTCCTATGCAGCCTTTGGAATATCCGGTATATCTTTTGAACAGGCCTTGAGCCAGAGTATGCAACTGTCTAACTTTTATGCTAAAAGTTACCCTCTAGGCCCTATCGACTGCTTTAGAATCGTCCTCCGAACTCGTTCACATCTTCTTTCTGGTGTTTTCCGATGCTGATAAGACCATTGTTGCTGTTGAATATCATGGCAAGACCGTCCCTGAACCCAAAATAACAACACCCATTAAAGCAGGGCCAAGCCTTGACTCTTCCTCCACATTCTTATGAAAATTTGCAGACATACTTGGTGAGGGAAAAGTAATGATCGGGCACTGGAACTCCTATTTTTTAGACAAAGCTGAGTAGGACCTGATGTGAGGTGATACTGCTGCTATCAACTATGCTCCAGCAGTGGTTGTTAAGTTGTAATATGCAAGCGAAGCTGTAGCGTTCGAATATGATTAGACATTTTTTTACAGGCTTGCTCTGCCTGAATTAACCTACAAGGACCGTCTATCCACTACGAAAGACAGCCAGTCCATCCAACTAATTGCATTTCCATTAGCCATAGATGTACTTTCCATGTGAGATGTAGAGGAGGGTAGGACCATTGAGCTGGTTATGAAACCAATGTGAGGCGTAGAGGGTGAGATCATCGTCGATAAAGATACCAGGTCCATGGCGTTGCTAGTGGAGAAGAGACCCCTGATACTGCCCGTTGCGGTAGTCGAGCAGATCCATTGTTAGTTTATTGATAAAAATAATAACGACCTGCCATATCGATCATATAAAGTATAGACATCAACTCTCCAGTAGAACTTATATTTCCTATCTCAGCTATTTACGACAGCCTTCCCTTTCCTTCTAGCTCATCGTCTTGAGGCATTCAGCATTTTCAAGGAGAGCTATCACTATTCCATAAATGTACTCCTTCCTCCTGACAGTCTCCAGCAGCCTCTCTCTGCACTGCTCCCACTCCTAACTGTATACGATCCGGAAGATGCCCTTGAAGGTTTCATAAGCATTGGTTAGCTCAGCCAACTCACGGTTGTTGGGGTCAACAAACTGAAAGTGCATCTACTCAATGAATTTCTCAAAATTGGCTTTGGCCTCTCGAGGAGAATTGTTCTTATTTTATAGAAACAATTTGATGGAGTATGTCATTAGAGTTCTCCATATGAGTACAGATATACGTTGAACCAGGTTGATAGGTATCTAGCCTCGATTGGAGCTCTTCAGCCTGTCAAAAGACTACCTGATCAGGCTCGTGAACTTGGACATGTATTCCTTGAGATCTGCATATGGGTCACGCCATCTGATAGTCTGAAATAACGACCTCATTGTCTACAACTCAAGGCCCACCATCTTTTGACTTGACTCTGTCAGTAAAATAGTTGACAGCTCCTTTATGACAACCTTTCCGTTCTCAAGTCTCTCCAATAGAGTGCTCTTTCCTTTATAATCAATTTTAGGCAGCAGCCTTCCGATAATCTCATCGGCATAAGCCAAGATGTAACGACATGCCTCGGTTGCCACTACTTTAGCCCTGAGTGCTTGTGTATTGTCGCTTTGCATTTATTTGATGTCTCTCCTGAAGAAAGCGTACCACTTGCTGTCAGGCCGACCTTCTTAGAGAAAGCCCCTAAAGGAGCAGACAAATACTGAAAGTTGAGGGTAGAGGTGGGTCAGTCTGCTTTTGGTATACCTTTTGTCGACTGAAGCCGAGGGGCTCAGTGTTTCGAAGAACATAGTTTTGTAGGTGGGGGAGAGGAAGGTCATAAAGATGTAGTAGGTCTGAGTAGAATCAAAATTACGTAGTACTACGAGAAAATCAACAACCTGCTGAGGTAAGAATGGAAGAAATCGACTTGGGGGACCAGGGTCAGAAACAAGAAGTGTTTTTCGAATATAGTCAGCAACTTGAAGGAGGATTGGCACAGAATGGCATCTCCTTCATTGAAGCAAAGGTATTTTTCAGGTTACCAGCTGTCAAATTATTTACCTACCTTGTCCAAGGTTGGCAACCTTGTATGGCTGAACTGCAGGCTCATATCCTGGTCTTCCTCAGAATCATCCTCCTCCTATAAAAGTTTCTTTATCTAGCTGAGGTCCCTTTCCCTGGGATGGAAAAGCTTGTTGACACAGCCTGTCACCCTTCTGAACTCGTCCTTCTCACACATTTTTTCATATCCATAAATGAGTTTGTCTAGCCCCTTATGTCGGTAGTTGTTGTCAAAGGGTAACCTATTCCACTCATTTTTCTAGAGTTCCAGTACGCTGACTAGCTCTTTGGCATTTTTGGCAAACAAATCGAACTCTCTTCTGGAGCAATGGTCAAGAATGATCTTTCTGAGACGGTCGAAGGTGAGTCCTGTAAAGTTGTAGCATACTTCTGATATTTTACTGAGGAGATAGGTGTATTAATAAAACCTTCGGAAATCCACCTCTTCTGTAAGGATGTAATCGGATGTGAGGTCAGACATGCATGAGTCAATTGTTCTGCTGAAGGCAGCTTTGAGGGCTGAGGGGTCAACCACCACCGTCTAGTTGATCTCTATGCTGACCTGCCCCTCATCCGAGTATACTGAGTCGATCGAGATGCACCTGTTTCTTATTTATTATTCAGCCAGACCTGAGAGGAAGGCCGAGTCGACTGACAATCGATGTCTTCTGCCCTATCCATTGGCAGTTACGTTATTTTTCAGATGAACTGCCTTGTTGTTCCGGTGCCACTTGATTATTTTATGTAAGTTGGTCATAAAACCCACCACTCTGTTCCCAATCTTGACAATTCCCTCGACCTTTTCGACATTGACATCATAGAACAATCTAATCTTTTCTTCCAGTAAAGAGACCAGTAGTTTTTAGAGGGGAGTTCCTGGTGCGATCACTATGTAGTTCCTGATGACCTCCTCATAGATGGTGCTGTCGTAGTCCTCCAAGCATAATTTTATCTTATCTATGATATAGATGAACTCCTCGTTGTTGACCTTGGTGATGTAGTTGAAGAGGTTGTCAACGCAGAGCAGAGGAGTGCGGGAAGGCGAAAGGGGGAGCAGTTCCTGTGACATGGCTGTTAGGGACTACTTGTTGATAGTCTTGAGCTCAATCAAGTTCATCTTTTTTATGTTCGGAATCTTCTCCAATATCTTTATAGTGCTCTTAATGTTCTTCATGCGAATGTTGAGGCGAGTGATCGTCCTGCTATAATCCAGCACTTGCTTTAGTTTGCCTATTATGTTTCTCAGCTCTTGACTGCGGATACGTCCACTGTAAAAATCCTTCTGATTGGGCAGCTGTACTAAACTCGAGTTGATGCTAGTCAGGTACTCCTGGCTGTGCTCCATCAGGTAGGTCTCCACCATGCTCAGCTTGACCTTCAATTCCTTGACCCGGCCATCAATGGTCTCTACATTGGGCTCATAGCCAAGCATTCTGAACTCGATTTATGGTGTGAACTCGTTGATGCTTTAGATTTGTTTGAAGAGGTCCTCGGCATTAATGGAATTGGTGCGTTCGAGGTGGGAGGGTCTGGAGTGACTACTTTACTGCTAGCGGTTGATGATAGCGATGACTTAGTGCAGCTGGAGCTGGTGGGTGAAATCGTCCTAGACTACTTCGCTGACCTTGGTCATTAGTTTCTTGAAAAAGCTCATAGTGAGTTGAGGTTATTATTAATGCCCAGAATTTGCCATATCTCACATCCAATACACTCCTATAATGCATAAGGAAGGGACTACAGATATAGAAGTCTCTCGAGGAAAGACAGTCATGACAAGGCGCCGTGGCAAATTTGAGTAACCTGGAAACGAGCTGAAAGGTCATAATAAATAACGTATAAGAATGAATATCGGAGCATTTCTTCACTCCCGAAAGCAACATAAAGAGCAACAGCTGCCTCTTCCCTTGGCACCCAGCTACATCCTCCCACAACACCAGTGGTACTTCAGCTCCCCTACTCTTGCCCCATTGAGGAAAAAGAAATAAAATTCGTCTCCCCTCACCTACTTCAACCTCCAGGAAAGTACCCTTTAAGACTGCGATGATAGAAGCACCTGGTGTGTCTACTAACAGCATGGGTATGTTCAGACTCAGCTCAGGCATATATTCAAGGCAGTATGGGAGGAGTGTCTCAGTCCTCGAGCTCTAAGGGATAAAATAAAGTGTTAGTGCCAGCACGTACCTGAGGAGAGGACAGCAGCATTCAATATAGGATGGGAATAGTTGAGAGAAGGCATAAAGCAATTTAGGAACGATAAGGTTTTTCATAGAGCAGAATTAAAGGATAGCAACGTTAACTGGTTTGAACTAGCAAGGTACATGGTAAACAATCACACTGGGCAACCTTTATACAGCCAAGATTATATGCACATGTTCAAGATGCCTGATGGCAACCCTTCCGAGCATATATTCAGCATAGTATACAGCAGCAACTACTTAGTTTTCAACAGCAGCCACCTAAGCATAAACCAGCACATGAAAACCAAAGCAGTTGAACTTGCCTAGCTCATTCACCAACAACTTGAACTGGCAGTGTGGAAAACCTTCCAATAACTGATAGAAGGCTCCATCGATGATATTAGTGACTACGAGACTTTTATTAAGAAAGCCAAAACTATCATGTCAGTCAGCAGCTTTAGGTTGTGGTTCTACAAAAAAGATAGCAATAATTAGATCTATGCTATGATGCTTACAGATGTTGGCTTCAAAGGAGTAGAGTGCTAGCTCTACAAAAATGTCAGGTTCAGGAAGGATTAACAAAAAGTGTATGAACTGCCTACTTTGGATTTCATGGAGGGAGAGACTCCCTAAGCTAAGGACTATCATCTGCTTATGCATAAGGTCAAGACTGCCTCTCTTCACTCTCCAGTTAACCAACTAACAGCCACAGCATCCCTCAACAGGTTGAAGTTGCTTAAAATGAATGAAGCCAATTCAGCCAAGACTCTAGATCTTCTTCCCTCTCAGCCCTCACCCTCCATAAAGATAGCTGAGCCTACTGAGACTCAATGCCAGTGCTGCAAGAATCTACTGATGAGCCATGAGATTCAGAACGAGGTGATTGCCAAGCACATTGACTAAATCAGATATCTAAGACAGTTCAAGGTGGCCAAGATATAACACGAGCCTTACGATTTTGTGAAGGTCTGCGAGGAGTGCTATGAGGTCTATCGCAAGCATCAGAAGAATGTCAGTAGAGAAAGCAACAAGAAGAAAGCAATCAGTTTTTTTGAATACAAGCACAAAAGAGATGCCAGCTTTGTGGACAAAACGGGAATGAAGAGCAGCAAAGAGCAGAGATAGATTATATTCAAAAACGCCTCAAAGGAAATGTTCAGGAACAGGTCCTATAAAAATAAAGCAGTCAGCTAGCTCAGCACCAGCAAAGAGCACAGTGTATACAGGAAAGAAGGAACCAGTATCTAAAGAAAGGAAGAAGGCTGCAAGGTAAGGCCAGCCTTTAACAGTCTACCTGCAAAAAACAAGAGTCGAAAGACCAAGACCACCCACACCTCCAACAGTTAAACAGTCGACATGGAATACAACAGGACAAGACTAATCCGAGCTTAGCATCGCCTGGAGCGTGTCCTCACTGACTACCAAGGCAATAAAAATGATACCTACATCCTGGAGTAGCCCTCGAGGCATAAGACTGCCAGAAACAAAGGGAGGCTGCCACCTAAGTGCCATCACCTTATCAATAGGATCATCATGTCCAGCCAGGAAAGTCAGGGAACCTTATAATAGGTTAGAAGCAGTCATAATGAGCCCAAGTTTGCTCCTCTTTCACATGCCATTGAGTAGTATTAGAGTCTCAGCAGACCCAGTTTCAAAAAGTTGCTTTATAAAAACAGGAGAGGCTATCTTAAAAATTCTAACGCAAACTTCGAACACCGTCGAAAGTCAATCCATTCATACGAGGAAGAGGGAATATACTGATTTTTATTTTGATAATTTTGATGGAGGTATATCAAATGAGTCATTATAGTCAATTCAATTGATAACAATTGATAGTAATTTGAGACTATGAACACCACTCTCACCGAAAACGAGGCCATCTTCAGGTTCAGCAAAATATTCCTCGCACAGTACCTCTCCACCATGCGTACATCCCCTCACATGCAGATAACTTTGAGTCCTTCCATGATTAGGCCCTCAACCTCCTTGCCCTCTTCCTCATCAAAAGTATACCAGCATCCACTTAGTCATCAAACGACTCGCTCTCAAGGTGAAGTCAATTATGCAGTTGCAGGGAAGAACATTGCCGAACCCTCTCCATCTATTGGTGGTGGCTGAGCAGAGTCAGACAGTCGACTTCATCAAATTGTTGGAATTCATCGGCAAGAGCAAGGACATGGTATCCGACATGAAGAGTCTAGAAGTCATCGAAAGTAGCAATTATGATAGCCAGGATTGGGCAATTCACTATTCCAGAATGACCTATAGCTGGTGAACAACTACCCTCGGGACACCACCAACAGCAACATCAAGTGGATTCCACCTGTCTATATGTATGATCTCAACAAAAAAGCACTCCCCTACCGACGTACTTTTGATGTGAATCAGACCCAATTGACGAGGTGGTTCCAATGCCTCCTGAAGTGACCTATCAGGAGACCCAACAAAAGATCATAAGGGAAAGGAAAAACATTGAACACCTAGCTTCCTACACGAGAAGAGAGAACAGGCTGGCAATAGTGGGGAAAATGATTGACGAGTAGACCAAGAGAGAAGAGCGGGAGGAATAGGATGAGGAGGAGCTGACCGAGAAGGTCTACGGCATGGGTCCCTAGAAGAAGCAGAAGTTCGACCTGATTTCCTTCCTTTGAGGAGTTGATAGTGTATGTGTTAGATATGTGATATGATAACAGATATAATAACAGATATGATAACAGATATGAATATCATAGGAATATGAAACACTCACCTTGTAAATGTTTGATAATTTAGCGGGGAGGCTGCTTGGAGAGGATGGACAGTTGTGGAGGTGATGGATGGATGGAATTTACTTTAAGACCTCCACTTCTCACCTCAAAGCAAATAATAGTCCCGGGTTAGCTCCAGGATAATTATTAAAATGCTATTAGACATATCACTCCTTCAGCTTCTTAGTGATATAATCGCCCAACTTGACCCCGCACAACTCAGAAGGGTCAACCAGGGCGATCGCTCTGTATGCAGCCAGTAGCCCCCTTAGCCTCACCTATTCCCCCTTACCCCGAATACCCTAACCTACCCTCACTGCACGTTCATATGTGAAGTCGACCTGCTCCTTTCTAGAGTAGTCTAGACCCTCCACACCAGTCAAGTACCTGTCTCTGTTGGTCAGTGACACTTTGTTCACTAACTTTGTCATCTTTTCCTTGATAATAGAGGTGAGACTAGACTCACTTTCCCTCAACAGTGATGACACCTGTTCAAACTTAGCCTTCACCTTCTGGCTGAGTTTGCTAATCTCCTTGTTGAATAAGGCTGATATTTGTTCATCATATTGCTGTTTTACCCTCTGCTGAGCCAAGCTGAGGTTGTTCCTGCACCTGACGAGAAGGAGGAAGAGCAGCTAGAGGTGGGTCTGTTCCTTCATGTTAAGTAGACTTTCAAGTGGAGTGACCAGTTTGTTGAACAGATACTCTGCCTTTCTGCACTAGAAGTACTCCCTGTTGAGAAGCTACCTATCCTGAGTGGATTCATGATTCTCGGGGTTGGTCTTGACAGTTAGGTGCTCATCTTTGGGGAGGTGGTCCTCCTCTTCCTGATAAGGAGCAAACATCTATGGCAGACATTATTCTCTGTTGAGGAAGATAGAGTGATTGATGATATCTTCTGAGCTGATTCTTTTGGCAGGGTCGACTTCCAGTGTTTTTTTAAGAAGACTGAGAGCTCTCTTGCTGATGTTGTCAGTGTAGTAAGGTGTCAAGGTGTCTTTGTTCTTCATGTCAACAAATGTTTGCACTCTTCTGTAGTTCTGGAGCATGCTACAATCTTTGTCGTAGAAGAGCATCAGGTAGAAAATTGCTCCTAGTGACCATATGTCACTTTTAGAGCAAAAAATCTCCTTTCTACTGGCCTCAGGTGCCATGGTGGTGCTGTTCCTCAAAACAGTGTAGCGGGCATTTTATTCCTCAATAGGCAGCTCTTTAGAGAAGCCCAACTCTGATATTTTGAAGATTCCCTTGTGAATGAGTATATTTGTGGGTTTAAGGTCTTTGTGGACGATACCGTTCCTATGGAGTTACTGAATAGGGAATGAGTTACGATCAGGCCGAAAAGTATTTGCTCAAGGATATCGACGGCCTCCTTCTCTTGGAGCCTGCCCTTTTCCTTGATGTACTTCTCCAGGGTGGAGTCACTGCAGTATTCAGTGACCAGCACCTTGGTTTTATCGTTGCTAAAGGACTCGTAAACCTTCACAATGTGCACACTTCTGCACTTCTTGGTGTTCTCCTCCTCTAGCTCGAGCTGTCTTCGGACTTATTCTTTGGAATACTGTCCGATGAATTTTTCCTCAAGCTCTTAGAGGTTGATGACCTTGAGGGCAACGACCTTTTAGTTTTGGATATTGACTGCCTTGAAGACCCTTGTTGATTGTTTTTTTCCGAGGTACTTCAGGATCTGGTATTTGCCGAATTGGAGGTCGTAGTTACTATCATCAGCATACTTCATGAGATGGTTGATGATAGGCCTATTGTCCTTGAAGAGATTGTAAAGCTGTAGAGTAGTCATGGAAGTATGGTGATGTGATATTATTATGAAATAGATTAATCCTCACCCCACATAAACTATTGCCTAGCCATGTACTCCCCCTCTCCCTTTCATTCCCGCCTTCCCAATCATAAAACCGTATGTTTAACTAATCCTCAACACTTTTTCCCTCCTATTTAAATCATTCTGACGTTATGCCTCATTATATATTCCACCGTTAAACCCTCATTCCCATAAATTGCCCTTCTAGGACCCTTGACAGGTCAACAAGTGACTCTCCTGAGCCAACAACTTCAGAAGATGCTCAATTATTTTAATTGTGGAGGGATGAATGGCATTATATTTTCTGTCTTTGTACAACTGATGAAATGATAATGGTGCTGGGAGAATATTGTCCCCAGGAATAAAGTTTCACCAATTCCCTTTATTTTTCAAGAATAAGTTGGCCTTATGTAGAGTATCGAGATGGGATATGACTTTGCAAAAAAGGAGTCAAGAGAAGGCATCGAATAAAATAATGCTATAGAGGGAGCATAGAGAGAAGGGGAGGTGAAGGAGAAGGGGAGGCACTCTGGTAAAGCCCATAAAGGCTCTGACGACACAAAGAGGGCTTACATGGATCAAAGCCAGTAAACAGATGACCCTTCATGACTAAACAATATATGTTCATTATCTTTATCAAATGCTACTGCATAGCAACAAACTAACCATTAAATCAGAGGTTGATGTCCAGCTTGACTGAGTTGTCCTCTTCCTCGCCCTCATTTTCAATATTGGTTCTGGTATGCTCCACTTGTGCGTAAGGAATACTACCATTATGCTTTATTTTTCCTGGATGATCCAATGAGGTAACGGTGGGGCTCACCTCTCTGCTCTGATACTGTTCCTTCCTCGGATTATTTCTGTCATCTCTCTCTACATCTTTCTCTACATCTCTCTCTGAATATCTCTCTACATCCAACTGTTCAGCCAAATTGCTTTGTGACTCTTCGTGGGCATTTCCCACCTAGTTCTATTCTCTCCACTTTTTCAGCCGGTAGCCCATGTAGGAACAGACTCTTATGAAGAAACGATAGTTGACAACGACCTGCATGACCCCCAAAGCCAGTCCCAGCACAATCACAGAAAACCACAGCACATCGAAAGGGTAGCTGATTGCTCCTTTTTCCACCACAATGGCAATACCTGCGTTACACACCAACGCTAAAGCTCCGATGACCATGAATGCCTTGTAAATTCTCCGTCGATAGGGGAGAAGAAGAGTGAGGAGGAGATTCAGGCAGAAGTAGGTGCACAACGTGATGCACTGGGTGGAAGGATAGTCGATAAAGATGAGAATGGTCAAGGGTATGGGTATCTTATAGCAGTGGCTGAGTGTGGCAGGCATTATGCTGTTCCTTCTGATCTTCTCCTGTAGCCCCTATTCCTCGTAGACGTCCTCGTGTTCTGCCCTCTCTCCTATTTAGTTGTTGTAGTAGAGGGCCACCTGTGAGCCGTCAGATTCTGTCCTAATTCTCCAGCAGGTCCCAAACACCAACAGAGCTATATCAAGTACAAGTAATCCCAGAGAAGCTCCTCCCATAGTCGAGCTCACCTCCAAACAGTACAAGTACAGCACTCCATCCAGAGCCAGTTCCAGTGTGACTAGTCGAAACATGTAGGAAATGACATATGGGTTAACTTTGCTGTAAAAATGACTGATCAGCTGTACTTTCTAGCCGATGAAATGAGCCCCCAGGTAAGTGACTAGAGCAGCAAGCATACAGACGTGCACTCCTAGGGCATCAGCTAAATAATAGCCAGTCTTTCCTAAGGCTGCCATCTTGGACGGAAGGTGAGGGCTCATGTGGTTAGAAAATGGTCTGAGCAAGGAGGCAAAGTTTGAGTAGTAGAGGAGGATTGCTGTTTGCTGGGTCTCAGGAGTGAGCTTGATGGAGAGATAGTAAGTGTAGGACAGAATTTGAAGGATCTACACCAAAGGCAGCAGAGCGGTTTTGTATGAAAATATCAGCTAAACCAGCAGAGACCACCCGACAAAGCACAGCAAAGCTATGAAAATAGGCCCCTCAATAGACTCAGAACCCACATCGGGAGTGTATATGATTTTATTATTGTTTTTGTCCGTACAGGTATTCTGAATGAGCTGAGCACTATTTTCACAGCTCAAACAGGATAAAAAATCAATCCCGTCACAAGTCAGACAAGAAGGATCGCAATCGACACACTAGTTGTAGTACCCTACTTTCCCATCTGAGCATTTCAAGCAGGTGAGGTTCAGATTGTCAGCTAGCTCTCCTTTGGTGCAGCTGAGGAGGCACATAGAGTAGTTGAGGTGCAGGAAGTAAGGTGAGGCACAGCTGATACATTAAGATGAGGATGGCCCCGAGCAGGCCAGGCAAGAAGTATCACAAGACAAACAAAGAGCCGAGTATGTATTGGAAGGACAGGTGGAATAGCAGGAACCTGAGACCACTGCTCCAGATGAGCAAGATAGACAGTTTGTTGATAGTGGTCCATTGCAGGTCAGACAGCTTCCATCACAGGATAAGCATACTCCACTGGTATGCCCATAGTTCCCAACAGGACAGCTGACATAGCACACCCCTCCCAGAATGTAAGTACCACTTGCACATATCACACACCCTGTCGAGTTGCACTCCAGACAATTTGTTCCACAAGCTATACATATGTATGTAGCATCTGGCCTGGTTCCCTGTGGACACACAGACAAACAACTTCCTAAGTAGGCATACAGATTGTTGCTGCAAGTGGAAGCACAAGTGTAGTTGTTGTAAAAGAAACCAGGCTGACAGGTCAAGCAGAGAGAGGGAAATCCTGCAGTCAAGCAGGTAGCACAGGGGGAAACACAGGCATAGCACCTAGCTGTTGTCTAGGAACCGTACCAGCCTGAAGGACAAACAGACATGCAGCTGCTGTTGGCCGAATATAAAAAATACCCATAAGAGCATGATAGGCAGGCAGACTGAGCTGTAGAAGCACAGGAAGAACAACCCGAAAAGCAAGACTGGCAGAGAGCCCCTCCTACTGGATCGCCAATAAAGGTACTAGAACAAGCTGTACAAGAAGAGATGGAATTTGCTGGAGAAGAACAGACCGAGCAGGCAATGTTACACGGCTACCAATTGGACGTTGTTCCAGAAATATAGCTAAGTAAGCCAATGAATACAATCCAGATGAGCAGGAGAGCACACACGAGGTGCAGGGAGCAGTAAAGCATGGCACTATATTCTATCTGATTCCAGTTGAGCATACACAGTAGGGACCCGACAGCACCATACCAGTATAGCAACTGGTACAGGAAGCTACATATCTCCATAGTTACTTGAATTTGTGCAAGTTTGACAGCTCTAGTCACATGCTTAAATTGTGATGTTGACCTCCCTCACTCCCCAAGCTCCATTACCTCCCAACAAATTGCTTATGAGTTCAACAGTTACCGTTGCGGCCGTGTGATTGACTGTCGCTGTTATGGTGGTGCTCACGTCATTGTAATTAGTGTTTATGCTATCGGGGATTGGAGAAGGGTTCCCGCAGATATCGGAGGTGCCTGGATTGGTACTGTTGAAGGTCAGAGTGGCAGATGTGGTGCCGTCTACCATCACGAAGAAAGTGTTGTTGGGCCATGAGTCAATTTTGTACACTTTGGCCTTGATGGTCAGGGAATTGTGAGGAATAAGATTTGTATAGGTCCGGGTCAGAGAACTTGGGTTTGTACTATCTCCAGTCAGTATGCCGTATCCTTCCTAATGAGAATAATACCTCCAAAGATCCTATCTGGTCCACAGGTGGAGAACAGAACAGCAGGGACAATTGATCCTCCCACTGCCCACGAGGTCAAATCGATGGTGGTGAACTGTTGGGTGTGAAACTCCTGCGATACGATGTAGGTGGATGCTTGAGATAGGTGAAGAAGAAAGCAGAGTATGAGTGCTATGATAGGGATAGATTGGCACATATTATTACTCATAATATCACTCTTAATGGCTGCGAGGCAGTCGACGGAAGTACAGGAGTCTATGCCGATGCTCAATGGGGGCTACCCTGTTCTGGTTGATCAGCAACTTCTCGTCACTGAACTGACATGACTCCTCCCCGTTTGAAAGACCTGATTTGTCGGTCAGAGCTCGAGTCTTAATTTCCTCAAGCAGTCGACTGGCCCTCCGAACCATAACATTTTAAGTGCTGACGACCATTTTGCTACTGTCTCTACTCTGCTGGATCTAAAGAACTTTAGCTTTATGCCTAGGCCTATCTCTGTTTTACTGCTCATGGATCATTAGCTGCGTTTTGTTGGTTCTCTTATTATTTTTCTGACTGTTTTAGATAGCCTCCTTGAGTAAGTTTCTGTTCTTAAAGGTCAAGAAGGACCCCTTCTTCTGAAGTAATTATTCGGTATGAGGACTACTGTGGATGGATGGCAACTTGACCTCGTTCTCCTTGTTCTTGAGCCTCGACTTCTTCCTCACTGGCTGTGAAGGTTCTTTGCTCTGATAGAGATGCTAAAGATTGTGGAGATTGTTTTTGAGTTGCTGAAGGATGTTGTGATGATCGTCATAGTCTTAATTGTCCCAGCCTGTAAATTTGTCGTAGAGGTCGAGGGCCGAATGTGGCTCTCCCTTTTTATACTTCATTCGTTAGACTTGTTATAATACTAATAACTGTATATACTATTTTAACACATTGACGATCAATAATCTAGGAAGGTATTCTCATCAGAATTCAATGGAGTTGTCTCTTGGGGTTTTGCCCCCTTTTCCCTGATTTCCTGAGGCTACATCATTTATTTGATTGGCTCATGTGTCATCGCCCGACTACTCATGCTTTACCTTGGGGACTCAAGATCTTCTTGACTGCTCATCGATATCCTGCTCCTCTCCTTCTCAAACAGCACCCTTATCTTAATGTTAACATTATCGAGCTCTCTTGTGACTTTGAATAACCCCACAAAGCTGATGATGTGGGAAATAACGATCAAGGAGGAAAAGATGGCCAGACTGATCACAGCAGGCTAATCTATTGAAAAAGGGCATTTCCAGTTGTTGTGCTCGTACATCATCTAGAAGTAGTGCATACTGGGTATTATTTCAAGAATTGCCGACACAGACAGAGCTAAGTAGAGGCATACTCTGTGAGTGAATTTCGGAAGGAAAAATCCCTTCTTAAATTCCTTTAAAGCTTAGCTCTAGTCCTATTCCACGAGACCAGTGTACTCCCTCCTGATTAGCTTGAGCCCATATACAAAATCAATGAACATTGTAAAGGTCACCAGCCCAGCTATTCCGACTAATATGCTAAAGACGAAGCTTCTCCTCAGTCTGAAGTTGGTTTCCAGCCTGTGCTTTTTGTAGAGATACTAATCCTTGCACTCATAACGGAGGCTGAGGTCGTTGTTGGTGGTTCCAAAGACATAAAAGCCACTGTACTGAAAGATGATAAGGATGGTGAGCATAGCTGCTGAGAAGAAGATGATAAGGAGGAGGGAAATCAGCATGAGAGTTAAAATTTTGTTGTTTCTGCGTATCATTCTCAATATCAAAAAATATATCAATCAGCAGTTAACTTCTATTTCCGAACCATCAACTTTTGAGTTAGAACCCTCGTTCGATTCTGTTTAACCATCTCCGAAAAAGACCCCAGGGTGTTGTTGAACTGCATAATGCACCTGTCTGTGACCTCATTGCACCAAAAAACCAGGAATTACTTCCACACCTATTCATACAGATCCTGAAATAAATCCAAAACAGACTCTCTACCGTTTAAAATCCAATAGCAAGGAGCTATCAGCATGCTCTTTAAAAGCTCAGTTGACAGCAATGTCAGGTAGAGACCAGCTGAGGCCAACAAAAAGGCTGTTTCCCTAGTTTATGCTATACTGAAGGCGTTCCTTGCCTCAGACTTGCTGACCCAGCTATAGAGGTTAAACAGTCCAAGAAATCCTGCTCCCCTAAAGTCAGTAGCAGGATCTTTTCCCTGAAAGCCTATTTCGACCGATTGTGCAGTCTTTCTGGCCTCAAGCTTTCGATCTGGCCTTAACCGCATCCAGATGTTCATCAGCAATTCTTCGTGATGCTGGTTCTGGGAGTCGTAGGGCACCTTCCTGAGTCCTTCTATTTAATGAATGGCGTATTTCCAGCTGTTCAGTTCCTTTAACAAGCGTTTGACAATGTACTTACTCCTTTGGTCATCGATGTGTCTTATCTAACAGAGCTCTTCAGCAAAGTCGTCGCAGTAGGGCTGGTCCCATGAGGCATGTTTTTCCTTGAAGGTTGTCAGGGACTTTGACAACTCGATGGAGCAATCTGGATGTATGGGATGGTACCTAGTGCAGTGATGTCTCCTCGTTTGGCTATTCGCTATATCTCTGGCTGTCCTGAGATTTTGTGGTCGAGGTATTTGATAAACGTTCTTCCCAGAAGTCTTCAGAGGAATCATCAAAGATCTTAATGTATATTGAATGTAAGGATATTTAGTAAGTTAAAATAGAGGAAGGAGTTTATCATAAGGTAAAAAAAGTAGTCAGAGTTGATCATTCTATTAGACTTTTCATCCTCTAAACCACATATTCCTTGAGTGTGGCCCCAGCAAGTTCCTTCTAGCTGACCATCGTTATTGAACGGTAGGCCTTCATTATTGTCTTGACCTCCTCCTCGTCTACGCTGTTACCCTTTATTTCGTTTATTAGCTCAACTATGTAGTGCTGGTATGTGAAGTTGATCTGCTCATCCCGCATGAAATCCAGGCCCTCAACACCGGTCAGGAACCTTTATCTATCCTCAAACTCACTCTTATGCATGATCCTAATCATTCTTTCCTTTACAATAGACCTGAAACGATTCTCTGTTGTTCTGAGGAGCTCAGAAATGTTCTCAAATTATATTTTGATCTTTCCCTATAGCTTCCTGACCTGCTTTGCAAACATACCAGATATCTACTCCTTGTAGTGCTCCTTGACCCTCAAATAAGCCTTTGCCACATTCTGTTGACACCTGACAATCAGCAAGTACAGCATTTCCAGGTGACTTTGATTTCTGATGTCGATCAGATGCTTTTCTTCAAGAGGAATTATCAAATGGTTCAGAATAAATTAGGCCTTCTTGCACTATAGATACTCCTCGTTCAAAATCATATAGTCTTCTTTCTCCTCCTTTATCGAACTTTTGGATGAACTGGATTCACTAAGACTGGTGTTCGATTTCTTTAACTCATCAGGATCGGGTTCAACCATCCCAAGCTGAAGAAATTACTACTGATGGTGGGGATCAAAGCTATCTGGAAGCACCTCGTCCTTCCTGAAGAATACACTGTGAAGAAGGGCAGTTTATGAATCGATTCTTTTACGAGGGTCCACTTCGAGAGTTTTCTTCAGAAAATCCAATGCTTATAGGCTCACTTCTTGACTATCGAATTTCGCCAGTTTTTTCTTCTCTTTCAGCTCAATGTAACTGTGGACCCTTTTGTAGTTGTCAGAAAGACTGTAGCTGCTGTCATAGTAAAGCATGAGGAAGAATATGACTCCAAGTGACCAGATGTCAGCCTTGATAGCATTAACCTTACCTTAAAGCCGCAGCCTTCTTTGTTGTCGACTTCGGGAGCCAGGATGCTTCTACCACCAGTCACAATAAGGTCCTTATTTTTTATTTGCTCCATCATTTACTTGGAAAACCCAAGGCCAACAATCTTAAAGATGCCCCTATGGATGTAAATATTGGCTGGCTTGAGGTCCCGATGGACAATGTTGTTTCTGTGCAGTTCCTATGTGTCTTTATCATTTACTGCCAGTCCGAAGAGTAACTGCTCAAGGATGATGGTGGCCTAATTCTCAGGGATCCTGCCTCTTTTTCTGATGTACTGCTCGAGCGTGGCTCCATTGCAGTACTCCATTACAAGGATCTTACTGGCTTCGTTGGTGAATGATTAGATGAGCTTGATGACGTATGCACTTCTGCATTTTTTCATGTTTTCCTCCTAATTGTTCAAGTACCTTCTTGCCTCTTCTGTGCTGCAGAAACTGGAAGCCACCTCCGATAGCTCGATAACTTTGAAGAGGACTACTTTTTTAATGTTCTAGTTGACAGCTTTAAAGTTTCTCGTCAGAGACCTTTTTCCCAGGTTTTTGAGGATGGTGTACTTGCCAAAGGTTGGCTAATATAATGAGTAATCTGGGCACTGGAGTAGGTGAGGAGTGATGGACTGTCCTGACTTGAAGATAGGCTCAAGTGGCAAGATTGTCATCGGTAACTTTATGATTATGTCTTTCTATATACATCCGAATGCTTTCTGGCATTTTATGCTACGTCAGTTCTGGCAAATCTGTATATGAAATGAAGTAGTATGATACTAAATGACGACAGACGATCACCAAACAACTCTGTACACTTCGTATTCAAGAACATTGAATATAATTTACGCTAATCCTGTGAATTTTTTTGTCGATCTCTCGTCCCCTCTCCTGAAAGTCATCTTCTCGTCATTGTAGCTATAGCCACTGTTAACGTAGCTTCCCTTTGCAGTGTTGCATTTGTCGCATATCCCAAGGTCATATCCATGTCCGAATACAATTCCGTCCTTTTGGTTGTTTAAAATTGCCTTCTAGGGCTCAATTACCCTTGCACAGCTCCTCGTCTTCAGTGATACAATGAAGCTTCTCTTATTGATGTCCTCAACCCAATTGCCAGTAGGCACACTGCTGAGCCTTAATGGAGTGTAGGCACCTATTATTGTGTTGTACTACGTCCTGACCAGCACGAGAGTATCCTTGATTTTATCGCAGTTCCTGTGAAACTATGAAGCCTTAAATTTGTGTTCGGATGCTCTAAAAATTCTTTTGAATTGTTTCGGATGACTCAAGTTTTTCATAAGAAAAGCCTTTTCTTCCCCGTTCAAAGTATAAAAAGTATCTTTCTAGCCCTGACTGAACTGCTTCTCTCTGATTTTCGACTAAAGAGACGCTTTTTTTGTGGCTGACTCCTTCAAAATTATCTAGTCATCATAATCCTGATCTAGGGGGGTGACTTTTCTGTCAAAAGCTCTTTGATTGTTGCTTTACGATTCCTTCATGGCCTTTTTGTCCTTCATATTGGAATATTGTTCGATCAGTTTTACAGTATTCGCGTTAAGCTTTGTCGACAATGAGTCAATCTACTTTTTGTAATTTTCTTTTAGGTTGGCTTAATTCTTCAATTCATCTATGGCCATTGACTCTAAATGTCCGATAAGCCTTGTCACCACTTTCACCGACAGAGACCCTTTCCCCTGATGGTAGATCTTTTCCACATCCTTGATCATAGCTGAATCCAGGTAGCTAAACCTATACCTCGATATCAGCTCATCTCTTCTCCTCCTAAGTCTGGCGATAAAGTCTTCCTCTATCTAGAAAAGACTCATCAAGAATTATCTTTTACTGTTGGCCTGCCTTGACAGCAAGTCAGTTACGTATGTCAAATCCGCATTTTTACCACATTTATGAGCCCTCCGGCAAGACTAACAATTATCTTCTGAGCAAATGAGAGCATTTTAGGATTCACAGAAGGGTTGAATGCAACACCTTATAACTCTATTGCCTGACTAGCACTCCAGACGAGGTTCTCTGATGTCAAATTACCTGCTGAGTTAGTCCAGGCTTATTACGGGAGTTGGGGCTTATTTATACTTTTTTTAGGACTCTGGTGTTCTAGCTGTTGGTTGTTAGGGCTCTTAGCACTTGATTTTATCAGGGGTATTCAAATCAGGGGAGAACATATGAAAAATGAATCAAATATGATTGGGCGGATAGAATATATTTTTAGGGGCAATAGTTATCAGAGCTCAAAGCAGAATCGGATTAAAAAAAGCCCAGATTATTATGTTTTAACTATTATGTTCAGTAACGGTACCATTATTGATTGATATCCCATTAGGTCATAACTTAGAGTTATAATTATATATCAACTCATGATTAGCCCCACCACTTAGAGTTCCCCCTCCAGTGGCCCTAACATGCTCTATGGCTTCCTTGACCCACAAACCAACGTCTTCTACGCTTTCGACTCCTAAATGGAATACCAACTTTTCTTGGATATGACGGCCCAGGCCTGCCAGGAGACCAGCACAAACTAGCTAAGGAGCGTTCCGACGGACGAATAGCTGCGGATGGATGCCGAGATGGCAACATAATAGATTTTGAGGGTTTTAGTGGACTAGGGTTTCAGGGGAGGAGATTAGGGCCATTCATGTTAGATGATGGAGTATGATTTCTGAATTCTTCATTTTTGCATCATTACAAGTAGAGGGAAGGAGAGCCAAGAAGGGGGCTAATTTTTATTGATTGCCAAAAAAGATTCCAGCAATAAAGATATTGTATAGGAAGGGAGAAAGATAGTCCAAAAATGGCTCAGTTTCAACCTCTATCCGCCTTCACTAAGCCCACAAATTCTTTTGGTCTTCATAAATTACACTATCTTGCTTCAACTTGCTTTTCATTACTTTTGTCACCTTTCGATAAACTGAAGACTACCAATAATCATCTTTAAAGAAAAGGTTCAGGGTACCTCCCTTGCTTCCCACAGGCAGTTTCTTCGCTGAAAGAACGTTTAAGTGCATTTTTATGTTTTCCTCAAAACTATATAATCAACAATACTTCATATGCTAAGTTTTAAGAGAAAAAGTTAAAAGCCATTGAATTTGGAAGGATAACCGATAATAGAATGGTGACGTGCTCATAAAGACGCATTTTTTTTTGGGAGACCTCTCAGGTCAGAAAGATGAAAGATCGAGTAGCTTTGTGACGGCTCATTCATTGCATATCTATCAATAATACACTATCACATCGAACAGTAAGTAAAGTTAGTCTGCTCTCTTAAATTCATGAGTTCTTCTCTTCTCGTCTACTCGTTGAAAATACTCAACTCTCTCAGGCTAGGCAACAACCTGAAATCATAGCGAATTACCCCCTACCTGTCAGCTTTCAGCTACTCTAATGAAGCAGGAATATTCCTGACCTCCCCCAACGACCAGTTGTCGTGAAGAGATAGCTCTCTCAGGGTCTTGTTCTCTCCAAAAGAGACGAGGGTTAGCTGGTTGTCGTTGAGATAGAGAGTGCTGAGCCGACACTGAGGAGTCAGTTCGAAAGAGATAAGCTGATTGTTCTGAAGGTCAAGGTACTCCAAACTAGTGTTATGACCTAAATCGAAGGAGGTGAATCTATTTGAGGACAGGTACAGTTTTGTGATAGTTTTGTTCCTTCCGAAGTCAAAGCTAGTCAGCTTGTTGTATGAAAGATACAGCTTTTAAAGGTTGTTGTTGTTTTACAGAGAAAAATGGGTCAGCTTGTTGCCACTCAGCACCAGAGACTTCAGATTATGAAGCTTGGAAATGTCAAGTGATTCAAGAGCATTTCTCCATAGGCTAATGTGTGTCAGTGAAGGCGGAAGCTCTTCGTTATCGACTGTCCCTGCCAATTGATTCTAGTTTAGCTCCAGATACTTGAGATTGTTGCACTCGCTCATCCAGATGGGGAGAGCAGTCATGCCAATTTGGTTGGCAGTGATCTGCTTAAGATTAGAAACGTCCAAGTGTTTGTACTTCTTGTACTTGAGAGTCAGGCCAGAAGGCCTTTCATGGTCCTACAAAACGAGGACTTTACAGACCTTATCAATAAAAGACCATTCTTACCGGTTAGCCCTTATTATTTATGCCTTAAATTTTAGGGTTTTCACAGCGTTTTTTTCATGTCTAAATTATTTGAAATCCATCAGAAAGGCTGATATCCTTTTTTCAATATTGTCGAAAAGCTTTTAATCGATGTTGACCTTCTCCAACACATCCTAAGGTAGCTAAGAAAGTTGGTCATAGAGGTAGGTAAGGACAGGAGGAGGCTTACCCTCACTCACTCCTCTGTTGATAATTTTGGAGATGTCAATATAGTCCAGAGTGGAGTAGTCGAAGCCTGGGGAGTCGAAGATCCTTAGAACGTGGTTATCTATCTTTAACATGAAGGTCCTGTACTCTTTCGGCATGTATATGATCGCCTGGAGAGTAAACTCTCCCGAAGACCCAAAACAAACTGCACATTTCTATGACTTGAGATCAGTCAAAGGAATACAATCTTTTAGTTGGTGCTTGGACATGCTGTTGAGAGTTTTTCTATAATCAGACCTTAGATAATCCTCAGGAGGGTCTCTGTTGATGATGCAACGGTAGCAAAGTGTTCTGCAGTCCTTGCTTGCATATTTTTCAGGGTGTTCATTGGTGATAAGCTTCCCACAGTCAATGCATTCAAATATGCATGATTTGATGACCTCAGTCTGAGAGTACTCTTTGGAAAGCTTGGGCCTAATGATATCCCTTCTTCGTTTATTTTATTCGATGATCACTGGCTCCAACTTCAGGTGCTCTTCCTTGGCGAGGCTGATAGTTTGCTCCTTCTCCAGGTAATGCGTGTGTTTACATGCGGTGATCATGGGGTCCAGCTGAGATATCATGATGGAGCATTCTGCTATCGACCCAAATTTTCCCCTGGTGAGCTCATATAGAAAATGACTGAATATCTAACTATTTTTCTGCTTTCCTTTTTCCTCCTGAATGGAAAGTTGAAGCTCACACTGCACCTTTCCCATGAAGAGATAGTTGATTAGTATGTTGTTTGCTGGCTCATCCAGCTTGTTCTTGATCCTGACCAGCTTGAACTTGCCCCTCATCACTTCGCTATTGTCAAGGAGGTAAATAGTTTTCAGGACGCTGATGAAGCTGGCCTAGTTGCATTGCAGCTTGGACCTCATCAGATCACTAACCCTGAAGTGGACAAGGTTGATGTTGTGGTACTTGTAGTTCTATGACATTATTTGCTCCCCAGCGGTCAGCAGGTGATGAATGAGCAAGTTTGTATAGTTGAGCATGAGGGAAGTCAGCACAGCATTTATTTTAGATGTGACCGTTCGAGTTTAGGTGTACCTGCTGACGCTGGAGACAAATGAACTGTCAGGCATTTTGCTGAGAATGTTTCCCATGTAGCCGTAACTGACCTTCATTATCTCATGAAATTTCTTCTTTATCTCCCCATACTCTTCCTTCAGCCTCTTGACTAACTTGGAAGCCCCCTACTCACACTTGTATCCACTTTGCTGCAGGTTCACCAACTCATCGTGTATGTTTTTGAACGAATAGAGCCTTCGCCTGACGTACTGCTCAGGATTGGTGAATATGTCCTCGAGATAGTCAGCCCACTTGGTGAGGATGCGGAGGATTGAGGAGTGTTTGGCTGTGAACTGCTGGTTGACAATATCTTGCTTGCTGAAGGTCTTTACGGATGGGGGGATCTTCTGCCCCAAGGCATAGGATTTGCTAGTCTTCATTTAGGCTATTCCTTCATCTGCATCCTCCCACATACGATCAAAATATCTCAACTCCTGTGTTTCCTCCAATTATGATGGTTCTGGCTCTTCTCGAGTTTCGTTGGTGAGGATGTCATCGAATTTAATGCACAGTATCTTCCTGTTCATCCTCTTTTTTTCCTTACTCTCAGTCCTCCTAAATCCTTAGTGGTCAATCTTTCCCAGCATTCTCTGGTAGTGTTTTTGCTGGGATATCCAGAAAAGGTGCTAGCTGAACTCTGTGAATTTTTAAAATATGGTTCGAGCTCGGGCATCATCCGTGTTATCTTGACTTATCTTTATAGCGGCGTTGATGACCTTCATTATGAAGGTCGTGTAGTCTCCCTCCTTTTCGAACACTATCTTCTCACGGTTGTTATTGTCCTTCGACAGGGTCAAATGGTCTATTATTTTTATCTTGTTGCAGAAAATGAAGTCGTTTTATTCGTCATCGACCCTGTTGACCTCAGTGATAACCTCCCGCATTCGAGGAGTCCCCCCAGACGGAGGAGCCTGAGGGTAGTTATCTGAGAGGTTGATGAGGATGTTGTGCAGAATGTTGTCAATCTGAATGATCAGGTCCTCCTTCAGCTTATCAATCTATACCCTCTCTTTGAGCTCTTCATTCTCCCCTATCGTTTTGATAGTCTCCCTGTAAATGGCTTGTAGGTTGATCATTATGTTTTTCGAGGAAAAATTCTTGGCTTCCCGCTCAAGAAGCTCTTAATTGCATAGGAATTTGAAGCCAGCAGAGACCACGTTAGCGACAGCTTCGGCAAGGAAGTCCTTTATGCTTTTTTTGAGTTCGTTATAGAGCTATTGATCGCTGAGAGATTTGCTATTGGGAAGCCACTCCTGGGCATCAAGGTTGTATTGCAGGACAAACTAGTGCTCGAGAACCTGATCTCGTGCTTCCAGAAGGGGTCGATAGGATGATCCATATTTGAGCCTATACATGCTTTCGTGATTGCTGATGGTGAGTAGACGGGTGCTGATCTTAGCAATTAAATTTCCCTACCTCTCTTATCTTCTTATGATGTTCTTGCTGGCTTATAAAGCCTGCTACGGTCGGTTTTGCGCACAGCCCATCTCGATATATTATACTCCAGTTAGTACAGTTAATAAAGAAGTCCAACTGATGATAGCTCCAATTAAGACTTATCTACCCGAAAGAGTAATTTCAAGAGAGTGTTTCAGCTTCTTCCGATATATTTTTGGCTACTACTAAATATTGAATATAATGTAGACGACAAAGTAGAGAGTCAGATTGATTGCCCGATAGTACTATCAAAATGTGGCCAAGCTTAACCTGGACGACAGCAAAATCACAGTCAGCATCATGCAGTCCCTCTCCAACTAAGTCTACAAGGTCAGTCTCAATGGCAACAATGACATACTTATCAAGATGTACCAACGGGGACTGCCATAATTCTCAGACACTACTCTTGAGGCTCGGCTGGTGAAGTACCTCAGCGAATAACGCTTCTATCCTGAGGTGTTGTTTGAAACCGAGCAATACAGGATAGAGAGGTTCATCAACTCTGTGAAGATAGCCCAGGACAACTTTAGCGAATCGGTGGTGCTTAGGATTGTCACTGTCCTTGCACAGTACTCCTGTAATTACAGGTAGTTTGTGATGGAGTACATCTCAGAGAATGATATCAGGCAGAAGTACAGCCTTAATGAACTGCAGGCTGTCTTTCAGAAGATCTACCTCCGGAAGAAGATATAATGCCCTGAATTGGTGGCTAGATGCGAGGAGTGGTTCGATAGGACCTTCAGAAACGAAAAAGCTATGAAGCATATGCTCACTTTATTGGCTGACACTGAAAGAGTGCTCTGCCATAATGATGTATACCTCGGGAACGTTCTTGTGGAGTAAAACTAAAATGTATTCCTTATCGACTTCGAGTTCACCCAGTTCAACTACGTGGGCTATGACCTGGGAAACTTCCTCAATGAGTGGGCCACCCACTACGGAACCAATACCTTCTAGATCAGATAGGACTGGGAAATGAGCGAGGATCTAAAAGAAAAGGTTATCAAGAGCTATTTCACTTCCCTCAAGCTCGGTTTTGTGTTCAGTAACAAGCCAGAAGACTGGAGGAGATACGTGCAGATCGGTCGAGTGCTTTCCCATCTACTGTGGCTGATAATCGGGTTTAGACAGATAGATGACAAAAGGGTGTCCATTGACATTGTGTACTACGTCAAGCCAAAGAACAAGGAGTTTGTAAAGCAGTTTAATGTGCTGCAAGCAATGATGAGGAATAACCTTTGATTGGGCTCTTATAATATTATGATGGAGGACTAGATCGAGTAGATCCTCAAGAACACCAACAAACAGGGATAAAAAATATCCATCAACCACCTCCGGCACAAGCCCAAAGCATAGAGCAAGGTCATCGACGAATAAACCATGGCACGACTAAAAAATGTACAGACAACCTCATTCAGCTCAAAAAATATGTGATGCAGCAGGACACATCTATCCCCACAGAAACCCTAAATAACTACTATTGCTCACTTTGCGGACGAATCGCCATCATCACCAACGTCCTCAAGGAAAGTTTGCCTAGAAGGAAAACAGATGGAGCAATAGCCATCGATCTCAGGAGCAACTTTCTTAAACTCAACCTTTAGCGAGATAAAATTAGGCACATACTTAGGGAGAAGGGACTTTAGACCTACTACAGATGGAAATGTGAGTGCGGCATGCCCGTTGGATACTCAGTGATGACCTACGAGTAGTTTTAGACTGTGAGGCTAGGCATGCATGGAGCAGTCTCCAATCCTTTCTTTTACATATTCGAAGATGCTCTTATCGAGAAGATGAAGGAAAGCAAGCTGCTGAGCTAGCTGATCACCTACAAGGAGACGATCATGTTGCACCTGAAGAGGAAAAAGAAGTGATTTATGCTGAGTTTGAACCAAATGAATCCCTATTGTTCGATATGAATAAATTAGCACTATTTATTATACATATGTTTGCTCAATGGTTAAATTTTTAATACGTGGAGCCTCAGGTCATCGAGCAGAGCGGTGTCTGTGAATGATTTATTGTGTGAGCAGCCTATAATAATTCTCAAATAGGAAGTGTTAGATTTTTATAAATTCTCAAAGATTTATTGGTTGAGCATATTAAAATATCTAAGATGGAACAGTCAAACAATCAAGCCAACAGCCAAAAGGTACTCTATCCTTCTATTCAGCCTCAACAGAACATTCACTTCTCCTACAACAACCTCAACCAGCAGCCTCAGCAGCAACAGCAGTTTAGCTTCCAGCAAATGCCCTAGCAATAAATGCCTTTCCAATCACAAGTTCCCATACAGCAACAAGGATTCTCAATGCAACAGAACATCCAACAACCCTTCCAGCTGTCCAACAATTCCAATGTCATGTTCGACAATTCCAATGCCAATATGAACAGTCCTTTTGGATTTCAATAAGCTCTATCGTAAATAAGACTTCTGAGCAAAAGAGATACGGAAAAGACCCTCGCTGCCATCATCGTGTCCTTCTGCAGTGGTGGTAGCTACGACAGTCTTTTCACCACAGTTGAGCAAAAGACCATGGAAGGCACTCAAGTGCTTGTCTACGCTTGCTCATCTAATTGTGTCAATGACATCTACGATGGCATGCGACAAAAGGAATGCCCTCAAGTCGTCAAGGAAATGTTGACCTATATCAAATAGGTTCACCCTGACTGCGTAGTCTTTAACTGGGAATGTTCAGGAGGGTATAGTGACAGCTCCTTCGGTGAAGGTCGTGATACTGTCATGCAATTCCTTAAGATGATCCTCGATGCTGGACATATGGCCATGTTCAGCGATTTCAGCCTCAAAGCTCTCATCGCACAATGGGACTCTCATCTATTAGGATCTAATCCTTTCGTGAAAACAGGAGAGACCAGTGGTGTTGTATCCCTCAGGTTCAAGCCAGCAGTACTCAAGGAGTGCCCATCAGCTCAACTTCAAATAATCGGAGACATGGTAGAGGGAGGAAGATGCAACATGCACACTCTTGGAGGAACTATTGTTTACTCAGTCAATCAGGCAAACATTGATAAGACTGCCTACAAGTTGGATGTTTTGACTATCAAGTAAGGAGGACCTGCAAACGGGCATGATCTTGAGGTAGATGGCGTCAAGGGCTCAGCAGGCCATGTTTTGTTGACTTATCCCAAAGGAGGCTATTTGTTGACAAGTATGGGGCACTGGGTCGAATTGATGAAAATTGACACAAGCGAAAAGAAGGTTTTCGAGATTGCCTAGAGATAATTCGGAAAGGCATACGCTGAGGACATGAAACAAAAGTACTCAAGTATGGACGCAACAGGTCAGCAGGCCTATATTCAGAGCCAAGCCATGAACTTTGTTCAAAATCAAGCCCCTTGCAGCAACATGAACAAGAAATCCTTTTATTGATTCTCCATCGGTTATTATTCATATTAATACCAAAATGAGTGAGGCTAAGCCGGTGATTCAATTGTACGAAATGTTCGAGGACAAGAAGTCAATCCAGCTTCCTCTGATTGAGTACATCAATGAAAGGAACTCAGAGCTTTTCTTTGGAAAGTACCAGATCAGAAAGTACCTTGGTAAGGGCTCCTTTGCTCGGGTCTTCAAAGCTAAGAACAGGGAGACAGACAAGACAGTGGCTTTAAAGATAATAGACCTGCTTGAGCTGGACATGAAGTTCAACAGCGAATAGGCCAGCGAAAAGACCAGAAAGTACCTGGTGACAGAGGAGGACAACATGAAGAAGTGTCGAAGCGCCTACGTTCTCAAAATATTTGAATCATACACCAACAACATATGCAAAATACTAGTAATGGAGTATTGCAACGGGGCTTCCCTCGAGCACTACCTCAAGAGAAAGGGAAGGTTCCAGGAGCGCAATGCCATCATTATCCTCAAAGAGATAATTTTCGGACTTGCAGTAAGCATATATTAAGGTAGGAAATGCATCGGAACGGAATCATCCATCGGGACCTCAAACCAGCAAACATTCTCATCCACAACGGTATTTTTAAAATAGCTGATCTGGGGTTTTCTAAAGAGCTACCAGAAGAGTAGGCTATGGCCCAGCACACTGTTCTCGGGACCAGAAGCACGATGGCTCCCGAAGTAGTCAATAAATAGGCCTATAGCTTCAAAGCAGATATCTGGTCACTTGGGGTCATTTTCTTCATTATGCTATTCTACGACAGAGACTGTAGTTTGCAACAGAACTATCGGAAAGTTGAAAAGTTCATAGAGCTAAAAGACAACAACAAACTGTCTATGTTCGATAGCCAATCTGTCAGTCTTGAGGCTGTTGATTTTCTCAGGAGAACCTTGGAGATAAATCAGGACAAGCGACTAGACTGGTAGTAGACATTGGAGCATAGTGTTTTCATCAGAAAGGATTAAATTTTACCCGAATCATTTCTTTTGAGTAGATAAGAAGGCTATTCTGATCTCAAAAGCACACGACAAAAGGATACTTTGATAAAAAATGAGGAAATCCAGAAGGAGGTGAAGGACATGAAGTAGAGAAACGATGTGATTCCTAACGAAGAATAGGTGGCAGACTATTAGATTCTAAACAGATAGTACTTTTAGTGCCGAAAAGGTGAGTTTCTCCTCAACCGACTGATCGTTCCCATTGAGGAAAAACAACTCATTGACAAGAAGAATCAGCTTCATCTCGAGATGCTTTACCTTCTTGTTAACCGGTGCAAGAACAACATCACTCGGGCTCAAAAACTCATAAAGTACCACTATGAATCTTAGCTGTGCTAGATATTTAGTGGACAGGTCAGCAACTTGGAGGAAAGAGTGAAGCTCAAGGAATAGTTTGTTCTCTCTTTGCTGAATGCTGCTGAGAGCAAGATCGGCTCCATCATCAAGGATAAAATGAAGAAGATTATTGACAAAGCTGAGTATAATGAGAAGGAAAAATTCTTGACAGGAGATTAAGAACTATAGTTTACAAGGGAAGAACAAGTAAGGTTCACCTACTCCAAATACATCCTCGAATACCTGAAGGATTTCAAGGCCTCAGACAGCGAAGCTCAGAGTGTGAAGGCCATTCTCAAGGCATATGAAAAAGTAGCCCTGCTGGAGGAGAGAGAGCTAAACGGCATGGGATTTTATAACTGGCTTCAGGGTAAAATATTAAAAAATTGATAAACACTTTTTGAAATGCATCTTATTTACCATCCTACTAACCATCCTATTAACCATCCTTTCATGATCTAATGATATATTAGGATATATATGAGATTAGAGAAAATATCACAACTTCATGGCTTTCGCTTTGTGAAGTCTTTTCTTGACGGCCCTTCTTGACATCAGTAAAAACTACATTTCCGTTTTTCCGTCCGATTAGAGGTCCTACTCAGCATACACATGCGACTCCACTCCAACAGTTTTTATCCTGATGTTCCTTCGAATCATCTACTTAGCGTCGAGTCCTGTCGATACTGACTGCCTGTCCAGCACCTCCTCAGATATAGAACGACTTCTCTATCCCTCATTTTCGAAAGTTTCAACCAAAGCACTCAGAGCTGTTTTGACTAGCTATGATAGGGATTGTTTTTGACTTTTGACTTTACTTTTGGTGGTTCCTCTGATCATGGCAATAAAGTTGACTGCCCAGCTATTCAGTCCATTTTTGTATTTTTCATGCTGCTGAAGTCGAGTGTTTAAATTTTAGAGTTTACTGGCAAGATCAACTTCAATTTTGCTCCTGAACAACCTTAGCTGCTCTTCCAGCTGATCTTCTTGATATTCGAGGTGCCTCTGATCCTCCTTCAGCTTGCCCTTTTCCTCCTTGAGTGCTTCTATCTGAGGCTAAAGTCTTGATATCTTTTCAAGAAGTTCCCCGTAGTTCAGGTCCTTGTTGAGGTAGTTGAGGACAAACTGATCTGCAGTTTTGATGGTTGTGTGCTGCTTGATTTTGGTGAAGGAGGTCCGGACTTCCTTGTACTGCTCCATGAGAACTTACATCTTGCAGTGAAGCATACACTTCAGAAGTTTGTTGGCCTTTAATACCTTACATAGCTCTGTTTCTTCGGGCAATTTCATTGTAAGGGCCTCCTGCATCGACAACGATAACCTATGCTACCTCTCTCGTTCCCTCTAAGCATTTTCCTGCCTCTTGACGATTGCTCGATCAAAGTCAACCATCCCTCTTTGCCTTTCATACCCATTCTTGTTGACTGTCCTTTATACTGAACTCAGCAATGTCCTACACCTGAGACTCAACTTTTTCTCTCTTTGGGAACTGTTTGCCATCCTTCTGGCCTCATTTTTTCTCTTCTGGAGCTCAAGGTTGAGATCAAAGACATTTTTCTTGTAGTAGATGATATCTTTTTTGAGCCTTTCTTCCATGTTCCGATTGGCGTCCAGTCTCAGCTGTCCTTCCTCAAGAGACACCACCTGATTTTCTAACTACTATTGGGTCAGTCTGCAATTCTTGATGATTCGATGGGTACCTCAGATGTGTTATGATTGCTTTCTGTAAGCTTACTCTCCTTTTCCTTCAGAAGCTCAATCTAACTTTTCATTTTTTTGATCTTTTCCTCCAGCTCATTGTTTTGGGTCTTGATTCGATCATACTTGCTTCGATAGTTGATGACTATTTTGGAGGTCTATTAGTCCAAATTGGACTGCTCTATCTCTCCGCTCCCCCTGAAGGTCTCCTATTAGACAATCAGTGATGAGTTGTTTTCACTAAATTTATGGAGGAGTACTTGATGCCTCTTGCCAGGCTTGGCTGGATTGAAAAGATGTGTTGTCTTTAATCCTCGGATGACTGGAAGGTATCGGTAAAGGAGACTTTGGGAACATTGCGAATAGGGGTAGAATTTTATGTCTTCATTTATAGATATTTTTTATTTACCTTTGATTATTCTCACTGAGCAGAATCAGAAGGAAGGAATAATCTCTGGATGTATAAAGCAAGCGAATAATTTACAGCTAAGATGGTAGCCCATAAAACCACCCTATTTTTAGGAGAATCATGGAATATTATTTCTGCCAAAGATGAGCAGTAATGAGTATTATTTTAATCCACTCGACCTTTGTAGTGGAAAGGAACAGCCATCTCCTCTCAACAGATATTTACAGGCAGTATAGTGGCCTCTTTAGGCTGAGCTGCTATTATTTGTAATTAGCTAATCTCCATTATATCGCAATTAACTGAGATATTATATTATTTAGAGGGTTAACTGCTCACCTTTGCTCATATGAGCAATATGGAAGTTTTGTCAATATATTGTTGTTTTGATGTAAAAGCTCATGACTTAAGAAGGACTTGAGCAATAATTAGCTTTTAAGCCTGATGGGACCAAAAAGGGAAAAATGTTAGATGGCGAAAACATAAAGAAGACAGCAAAAGTGGTCTGATCGTCTAAATAAAAGGAGTATCATATTTGGGAAAACACCACCTACTCCTACCAACTTGCTTCCCTTAGCAATAAAACTATATCTCGATTAGAATTGTATTTTAATGATATTTTGTCAACATGACAACTATAAAGCAGGGCACTCCCAAAGAATAAGCAAAGTCAGCATAAATCATACAGAATCAAAAATCGACCTCCATCATATCTTAGCCCCGTTCCGCTTCCATATTGAAGAAGGGATCCTCAAAGATCTTCATGATTTCCTATGTGGCAAGTTAGAAGTGCCTTTCTATCTCCATGTCATCGGGAACTACCCTGGAGTGTGCCTTCTGCTATCCTTATAGATTTTGCTTGTTTTGGCTTATAAACTCCATAAAGAACTGCAACTCCTCCTCACTTGAGAAGGCATAGAAGGTGTTGGTTTATTGGTCAAGGAAGCCAAAGCAAGGCTGCTATTCCTGCAAGGTTGAGGTGGCATTGAAGGATGAAGTCATCACTCCCAATTTTATTAATTATATTGTTTGATGTCAACTATTGTACATATCTATCTAAGCCTCTGTCCTTTGGCATCAATTCCTCTGCTCCAACAATATGTTAGAAGGTAAATGGTGTCCATCAGCTATATTTTTGCCAGGGTCTGTCTTTTTTCTACTTGTAGACACCACTTATCAAACATCGATCTTTCAAAGATAACAAATGTGACCCAAAAAAGGAGTTGCCCCGAGTTTTTTCAATATAATCGGTATTTTGAATCTGTGGGTCTTTTTTCCTGCCCATTGCAACACAAAATCAAGCAATTTTATCGTACTTATATATTCTGTACTGAAGTGAGTTAAAAGAAGTGCAAATGTACAAGTTCTAAAATAGTTTAAACTATCGAGAAATGTTCATATATCACTCTATTCTCGTCCCATTCTCCCATCTTCCCCTTTCAACAGTGCCATCCCGATTGCAGTACTGCCCTTAGCCGTGTTGCTTCCCCTAACGCCACTCCCCATCGTAGTAGTGTCCGTCTGACCAGATCAACCTGCCACGCCCTTGCCTATGGTTGTTTACAAAATGACCCTAGTATTTTCTGCCATCACTCCATGCAAATTTTCCCTCACCTTCCATTCGGCCCTCCCTCCACTATCCCTCATACTCTTTTCCGTTAGAATACACTATCTTCCCTCTACCTTATATCTCATTTTTCCAAAAATCTCCGTTGTACACATTCCCGTCTCTCCATTCAATACGGCCCTTTCCATGCTTCTGTCCTTAATAAAAGTCACCTTCGTATGTGGAACTGTCGCTCTGCTTTAAGATACCGAACCCGCTCTGAAGGTCGTTGACCCACTCACCTGCGTAAGATGTTCCATCAACACATGTGAGGACGCCTTGACCATTGAACTTTCCATTTTTGAAATTTCCTTCATAAACATCACCTTTCGGACTGATCATTCTTCCTCTTCCGTTTGGCTCATCGTCAACCCAGAATCCTTCATAGAGGGTGTAGTCCTCCCAGACTTGCTTCCCTTTTCCGTTTCTCATTCCATTGCTGAACTGTCCAAAGTACCTCACTCCCTGTTCCATGCTAATCGGTCCTTTTGTTATGAAGGGCGGCATTTAATCGTCACTGTATTCGAAGGGCCCAATTCTTTTGGCTACTTATCGTGTCGTATGATTATAGAAATCTTAAGGTTAGAGGTGAGTTTGACGGATGTTATCGACGACCATGGTATTTTGCTCTTCGGAGTCGACATTTTTACAGGTATTGCACTAACTGCCCATCTGATTGCTTGAACAATAATAATTCAAATAAAAATAATCATTCGGTTACGATTTCAATAGATTTGAGCAGATTCCTCAGAACAATTTGCCTTTTGGAAGATGGATCTATTGTATATTATAATGGCATAGGTGCAATACGAACTTCTTTCTGCCTCCAACTTTTCAGAAAGAGTCAACCAGATATTCCACAAATCTACCAAAAGCATCGTAGGCTGGTAGTCCACTGACTTTGCTGTTCCCCCGATCGATCTTCTTTTCAGGCTATAGTGTCTCACATTTGTCACCTAACTGTACTTTCATCCCAAAAAAAACAAGCCCATCAAAGCTTTTGAAGTGTTTATTTCTGAAGATAACCGCTAGTACTCCTCAATCGCCAAGGTATACGACCTCAATGATGCTGTCAGGGTTGAAATATCTTCGAAATGTAAGTACATCAAACTTAAAATATTGGACAAATAGCACGGAAGAAGCGCATCCTTGGACTTGTTCAGGATCTACGGGCATCCCTACTTCAAGTATCATCAGGATAAGTTGTCCTACACACAGAAAAAAGATAAAGTGGAAGAAGTGCTCATGCAATACGGATTCAATACTCATGATAGGTGGGAGGTCGACTAGTAAACACTGATGACTCTGCATGACATGAGCAAGTTGCAGACGTAGTACACCAGTCAGGGTAACAAATAGAAGCTAGCTGAACTTCAGGGAGACCTGAAGAAAGTGCTGAAGTTAGGCTAAAAGATAAAAGAGCTCCAGACCGAGAAGAATTACAAAAATGCCAAATCATAATTTGACCAGATAAAAGATATCAACGACTAGATTGCTTTGTATAGGCAGAAACGAGACAAGTACGACGAAAAGTATGAAACTCGGAGATTTTGGGATATGATGGCAATGGACGACTATGATAATAAGCATGACGAAGTCCTGAGAAACCTGTTGATCTAGGACAGAGAGCAGCTCGAGAGGGACAAGAGAAGAAAGTAGCAGGAGGCTCTTTAGAGGGAAAATGAGTTAAATTAAGAGTTTGATTAGCTGGATGAGGAAGGCGATTAGTGGTGGAAGAAGGAAAACTAGTTGGACAGACTCGAGTAGTAAAAGATAGAGAAGAAGCCTAAAATAGAGAAGATCAAGAAGCAAACTGAAGTAATCGAGAACGACTATTAGTTCAAGAACATCTATGTCTACAATCAAGGAGATGCTGACATGGAGAAATATATCAAGCCTCTGCTCAACTAGTTCGGAGCCCACCACGTTGCAGACCCATAACTTCTGAGAAAATACGAGCAACTGGAGTACTTGGATGTTTTGGGAGCAAGAATCTGGATATCGGCTCATTCTTAAAATTGGCGCCAGAGAGCAGCAGCTGTTGAGGCTGTTCTGAAATTCTCCCAAGACAAACTACCATAGAGGTACAATGATGGCAGGACCAAGAACCTTTTCCTCGCCTTGATGGAGTTTGCTCGGATCAACGCCGAAGACAAGGTCCTTCAGATATACTATACATCCCTTAAAATAATGATGTCTACCCTCCAACCTCCCATCTGTGGCGAGGATGTTCCCCCTGTGCTTATCAACAAAACTATACAGAAGTTCATTTCCATCCTCATCGAAAAAAGTAAGGTCAATCTGATGTAGTATCCGAAATGAACGCCCGAGCCAAGGAGATCTCTTTAAAACACCTCATAACTGTGTTTAAGCATCCTGTCGCCGATCTTCACATTGTGACCAATGAATGTCTCAAAATATGCAAATAGGAGCTCAGCCTCAAGTTTACTCCTGTCGAAAAGCAGAACCCTCGAATGATTCTATCTCGCCTTGAGGTATGTACTCAACTACAAAGATTTTTGGAAAGCTAATGGAGGAGTTCAATTTTTAGAAGCGAAAAATAGACATGTCTTAAATACTGCACCTGTTGGTTGAAGGATCTCTGTTCCACAGCAACAACTAGGTCAGAATGCAGGCTGTAGAGCTCCTGCTGATGATCAACAAGATTAACTCAAAAGTCGCCATTGACTGGTACAAAAGTGTCAAGGGCCTCAGGCCCAACATTGCTGCCGAACTGGAAGAAAAACTCAATATCCATTGATTTTGCTGGAAAGTCTGAAAAAATAATAATTATTATCATCTGAGTTGATAGTTGAAATCCCAGTCTGTCAACTCGCTCAACTCATCAGAATACCTTTCTAACTCAGCCTCTTCAATATTTTCAAAAGTCCTGACGGATGCTGGGCTAGAATCAATTAAGTCTTTTATCGGGGAAGGGAGGGTCCCTTAGTTGAGCTCTTTCCATGGAAAATCTCCAAAATATTAATGACTTTTGATCTAGGCCCACCCTTTCATACCCAACCTGCTGTTAGGGTCAAATCTTAACAGCTGAGACAGGAGATCAGCCAGCTATGAATCTAGCTTATGGCCCCTCCACTCTTTTCTTTTCTATTATTCTTGACTGATTCTCTTGAACCTGATTTTAGAGCTGATGTCTTCAAGTTTGAAAGGTGTATCACAAGTAGCAAGCTCATAAATAAACACTCCTAGGGTCCAGAAGTCAACTGATTTATTGTACCCGAGCTTAAGGACCATTTAGGGAGGGCTATAGATGAGGGTGCCGGCTTGAGTCTTTGCTTTTTGCTATATGTCTGGCATTTTTTTTGCAAGTCCGAAATCACTCAGCTTTGCATACCCATTGGAGAACAAGAGGACATTTTATGGTTTCAAGTCCCTGTAGATGACCTCTTGACTATGCAGGCACTATAATCCTAAAATGACGCAAGCAATAATGAATTTAGTCCTTTCCTTTTCCTTTTTCATAAACTCCTGCCTGAGAGGCTTATCTGAGATAAACCTCATGACATCTCCTCCCGATGCAAACTCCATGACCAAGTAGAGCCATTTCCGATCGATGAAAGCGAATTTGAGAGAAGTGATGAAAAGATTGAGAGCATTTTCTAAAATCTTCCTTTATAATTTCACACACTCAAAAGCCTTACTATTGCTCATCTTCTACCTTGGAATCCGCTTCATTGCGAAGAGTGTTTGCGGTTCAACTCCTTATTCCTTTAGTCTCACTAAGTATACACTCCCAAAACCTCCCTGACCCAGCACCCCCACGATATCGAAATCTGAGGCCTTGATCCTCGAAGGCTGGAGTTTTTTTGTTTATCTCTCCTCAATGATCAACTCGATATCGTAGAACTCTTCATCTGAGTCTTAGGAGGACTATTAAGCTGGTGACTATGACCTTGAGGGTGGGGATATGTATGGACTGTTGCGAGGGTCAACTTGCTCGTAGTTGAAAATGACAGGTTGTGAAGGAGAGGTGGACATCTCCGGAGTAAGCTTGACTGATTGGAGCCTTGGAACCTTTTTTGGTGAAGACTACTACTTTTGGCAGCATTGACAGACGACCTATCCCATGTGATCTTAACTCTTGTTTTTATTAAAAATACGCCAGTATTATTAGAACAAAGACCATTTTTACAACCTCCTTTTACAGTTAATATTAGTTGTGATCAATGATTCCCTTCTCGCAAAAATGCCTCTCCCAGCAACTCAGGTTCAGGTTCAGCACCTCTTTTCTCGATAAGGAAACCATCTATGCCCTCTCTTCAGGAGTCAACACTGCCATTTCAGTAATTTATTAGTTATAAACAGGTTGTTCGGATCAGTGGACCCAACGCATACAAAGCTCTTCAACTCCTACAGCCTCACAATCAGACTCAAGAGGTGAATCGAGAACAGTACTTGTAGAAATTCAAGCTGAAGCCAAAAGTAATGAGCCTGAGAAGCATTTATGGTCAAGATAAGGGCCTCATTGACAAAGGCTTAGTCGTTTATTTTGGATCTTAAACCAGTTATTCAGGCGAAGACCTATTCGAATTTCACCTTCATGGCTCCAAAGCTGTCGTGAATGCACTTTTTCAGTAGCTGAGCAGGATGAACTTCAGCATGGCAAAGCAAGGATAGTTCACAAGAAGGGCTCTGCTCAACAAAAGAGTCAACCTTCAGTAAGCCTAAGCGATTGGGGACCTGATCGAGAGCTAAATGTAGTTTGAAAGGCAAGTGGCTGTCGGGAACATGCTCGGAAAAAATAAGATATTTCTTGAATAAATCAGAAGAGACCTGATTTAAACGGTCACTCTGATTGAGGCCTACATTGAATTTGAATAAGAAGATGTAACATAATATTAACGCAGGTCGGTTCAGGGATCCTCATAAAAGCAAAGGCAAAGATTGGTTCATTGCTGATAAAGCTACAAAGAGTGCTTTAAGCATCAAAGCAGCTTCAGAATGCGCGAGAAGGAGTCAAGATATCGATCGTCGGAAGGCCCAATGTTGGAAAGAGCACCCTGATAAATGCATTAACAAAAAGATAGATGGCTATTGTTAGCCCAATTCCCGGAACCACCAGAGATCTCATCGAGGTACAACCACACTAACAAAGGGAGAGCTCTAGATAGAAGGCTTCAGAGTCAAGGTAGTTGATACTGCCGGCATCAGAGCCTCAGAATGCATGATTGAGCAAGAAGGAATAAGAAGGACAGGGTAATCTTATGGCTAACTTTAGCATCAGCATTTCCGAAAGTCAGCTGTTGGTAGTTCTGGTGGACATATCAGCCACTAACTATGCATAGAGAGAAGACTATATTGTCATTAGGCCCCACTCTGATGAATTGGACCTCCTAAACAGCCCACATATAATATCGGTCATCAATAAAGTAGACAAACTACCTTCATCTATAAGGGAAAAGTAGATCAGATTGTAGGTCACACCTGGTCAAATAATATGCCCTGATGTGAGGGTCTCTCTCAAAGAACCTCAAGGTGTAGAGGCAGTCGTTTCTGAGCTGGGTCAGTACATCAAAAACAAGTTTGATCTGTGTTCCAAGAGCTCACATTAAGTGTTTTTCACCCGAGCAAGATACATTGAGGGACTCCAACGTTGTTGCTTATTGCTGGAGGAATGCGACAGCTAAGAGTATGCAGACTTGATAAGTGTGAAGCTTTCAAACGCTATGAAGGAGGTTGAGGAGCTGGTGGGGCGAGTGGACAGTGAAGACATATTGGACTCAATATTTTCAACTTTCTGCATAGGTAAATGATGGTAAATGATACTCTTGTTTGTTGGCAAGTGTAGCTTGACATTTATTATAATTAAATTATTTTTGGATGAACGAGTTTAAGGTATTTACATCACACAAGAAGAAAGATTTTTTAGCGAAAGCAAAGCAGAACAAAACCAAGAGGGCAGAAGACGCAAAGTACACCACCAACATCCTCCTTCTTCAGAAAAATATCAGAGCTTATCTCACCTCCACCAGACATGCCGGCCCTTAGTATCCGCTCCTGATTCGTTCTGCTGATCAGGTTCAAAAAAACAGAAGGTTTGTTGAAAGACTATGGGAGTGCTTGGAAATGCAGCCTGATTTACTGAAGAAAAGAGTGCTCACTCTGACGATCAGATCCTTACAATTGGACATGCCTCTTGAAATTAAAATACCAAGTCTGC
>Ga0100402_1000616_pt1 | contig 42168 bp, 30 predicted proteins | sample CryGeyme20150102_FD_80419 | JGI IMG/M metagenome (GOLD analysis project Ga0100402, IMG submission 80419) | Groundwater microbial communities from Crystal Geyser aquifers in Utah, USA - Crystal Geyser metaG 2015-0102 | ecosystem: Environmental > Aquatic > Deep subsurface > Groundwater | place... | reverse complement strand
GCTAAAAGATACAGTAAAGATGGCAATGCCTGTAGGGTATGCAGGTGCGTTGACGGCAAGTGTTGTATTAGGCGCAGCGCTTGCTGTACCGACTTTTGGCTTGTCGCTTTTAATACCCTTGGTAGCTGGCACAGGTGCTGCTTGTTTACTCATTGGTTCAATTATCGATGGGGGTGAGATAGCTTGGCCTTACTTAAAAGATATGGCCTGGCACTGTAAAAAAATAAAAAATGGCAAAGCATCTCCAGTACTTCAGGTTGAGACTGAGCAAGTGATGCAAAGCTTAGATGCCCGTTTGGAAGAAGTCACGAAGCTTCAAACGTACTCACCCGAAGAAATGTTTCAGTGGGTTTTATGTGTGGTCGAAGTTTTCAAAGCAACTGATTACTCATCTGAGTGTTCTAAAATCGGAATGTTAATTGATGCGATAATATTACTGTTCAGCAAAAATTATAAAAATGAATTGAAACCATCATTACAGACTGCATTAATTCACCACTTAGGCTTAGTACATTTTAAAAATGGCGAATTGCTTATTGAGAAAATCAAAACAAAACTTGAAGAACAAGCTATGAAAACGGAGTGTTGCAAAAAAGCCATTGAAGATTGTAGTAAGGCTATTAAAAACAATAATAAACAATTAAAAAAACACAGCGCTTTGAGTTTAGAGTCGAGTTGGACGGCAGTATTCGAGTATGACAATCAAATTTATAGATACTATAAAGAAACTCAGGTTAAAAATCACGACGAAAGCCAAGGAATTATTATAAAAACCAAGGTTGAATCTATATTAAAAGAAGAGAATCTGAAAACATCTATCTGGTGTGAAGATATATTATTATCATTATATAACTATTTAAAAATTTATATGCCTTTATTACTGCAACACGTTCTCAAAGAGCATTATCGCAGGCGAGACTTCATACGCCACATTGACCCTAATTTTTGCAGCGCAAAACGAAAAGATGCGATAATTGACGTGGTCGAAGATTTCTTTGAGTTGACATTAGAGAAAGAAAAGTCTAGGGAGAAAGAAAACTCTACCAAATCAATTGGTGCTCAATCTAGTCTTCCTATCGAATGGGATACTGATTTATTTAATCAAGAGAACGTAAGCCAATACGTACTTGTTGCACCCTCTGGTGCCGGTAAGACGACGCTCATGCACCATATGTTGGTTGAAACGCTTGCAAGACAGTTTGATAACGATTCATTGATTTGGAAGGTTAACCAAAAACCAGTAAAAACCGTTATATTAATCCAGTGCAAAGATATCAATCGTCTAATGAAGGACAACGCATTAGGAGGAGTAAAGAGTGAAAGTCAAAAACTTGAAGCCCTCTTACATCAAAGTTTTTTTTCACCTTTACTAAGAGAAATGACTTATTCAGATGAAGCGTTTAATTTAGAGCAAGGAATAGGGAAGCTCGTTCAAGAAGCGATAAAGTCTGCTGATAACGCTATTTTATTATTAGATGCGTATGATGAATTAGGTCAAGCTTTAGAAGAAAGAGACGCTATACATGCAAGAGAAATAGTCAATGCTTTGCTAGATACCTTTAAACGCCACATTGTGAGTGTTCGCCCGAGTGCATTGAAAAACTTTAAAAAGTGGAGGAAAAACGACTATTCGCATTATTTACCTATTCAGTTAGAGGGCTTGTCAAAAGAGAAACAAAAAATATATATTCAAAAATATTTTGAGCGTGAGCCTGAAACCGCATCAAGCGCAATTAATATTTTGAATACCTTATCAATTTACAATCGTTTTCCTTCCCATCTGCCTTTATGTTTAGATGCGCTTTGTTTTGCATTGTCACATGAAAAAGACCAAGCTTTATTTTCAAACCGGCAGAATATCAGTCTTGCACAACTCTATATGGTGGTTGTTCAAAAATTGCTGTATTGGAATAAGACATGGAAATTGCGTGAATTACCAAGCCCGCAAATATCTGATGATTCAAAGTGGAAATTTTTTCGATTGCTTGCTTATAAGAGTTTAAATAAAGAAAACTTGACGGAGGCTGTTTGTCAGCGAATAGCGAAAGAGGTCTCAGTTGAAAATAGTCTTTGTCAACTACTTTCGGCAGGGCTACTCGTGAAAAATGACAACATTTACGAATTTATACACCCCCAATATCAAGCATTTCTTGCGGCTTACCATTTTGCAGTAATTTTGCTGCATGACAAAAGCTCTGGCCACATGAAATCGTTTGAAAAGCTCACTACAAAGTATAACGACTTTTTCTACCGGCCCATTTGGGAAATGGCATTAGATTTATTAACAAATTCAGAGGCTGAAAATGTTCAAGGCGAACTCAATGCTGCGCAAGCTAAAAAAAACCAAGCGTTGACTGATTTTTTGGAATGCATCAAGTACTTCGTAGAGAAAATTGATCCTTTATCACTTAAAAAAATATATAAGCTTGCAAAGATTTTTCCTGGTATCGAAGTGGGATCCAATGTTTACAGGTACAATTTTTATATGCGTTTGCTAAATGTCACGTTTTTAGCGATTCAACGAAACAATAACACATCCCAGAAAAAATCAACCAAAGATTTAATTCAAAGTTTAGTTAATCGACAACAAAACGATGAGTTCATACTCATACGAATGATTGAGCAAAAGCAGTTAGAGGTTGCACTAAGATTAGTAAAAGCAAAAGGTATAGATTTAAATGTTCAAGATATATATGGAGATGCAGCACTGCATTGCGCCATTCAATCTAAATTGGATAATGTTGTGTTGGCACTAGTTAACAATGGAGCCAACTTGGATATTCAGAATATTTCGGGACATACACCACTGCATCTAGCTATTGAGTTTGAACACAAAGATTTCGCACTAAAATTGATTGATGCTGGCGCAGACATAGGTATTCATAATAAGTCAAAAGAAACATCTTTGCATCTGGCTATAGATTCTGGCTTAGCAGATTTAGCATCGTCACTGATTGATAATATAGTTGACTTAGATACTCGAGATTGCAACGGGTCTACACCACTGGATGAAGCTATTTACTATGGGATGGAAAATGTTATATATAAGTTAATTGTAGAAGGAGCAAAGCTTGATGACGAAAGAAAAAAATGGTTCGCAGATTACCTAACTGAGCTAATAGAAACTGAGTCTATTCACCTGCCCGAAAATCTTTGTATAGTGCAAATAAACGAAAATATGAGTGATAAAGACGTAGTAGAGTTTGCTCGGTTTATATTAGAGAATCAGTTATTTCATTCGGATACATTGAAAAATGATATAACGCCGGATAGTATTCCAAAAATAGACTCTAAGCTCACTATATGGCAAAAAATTCCCTCAGAAAATGATATAGATTTAAGGGTTACAATTCCAATGTTAAATTTAAGCCAGGATGAATTGCTATCAATCGATGAGGATCATCCAGAGAGTCTCGGCAATTGGCATCAGCAACAAAATAATTTAGAAGATTTTTTAAGTTTGGGCGGGCAACTACCACAAGATGTTTATGATGCAATAGCCTATTTCAAAAATAATTTTAACGATAGTGATCGTATTTATGAAAAAAATTCAGGCTTTTTTTAGTGTGGTCATGTTAAAGACTGATGAAATTAAAAATTCAAAGATAAATCAACTTCATCACCGTCAATAATTGTAAAAAGTATTTTCAGGTTCACTTGGTTTCGATATTCATGAAATGAGATAGCCATATGTACGGTTAACAAAGCCATGAATTGTAGCGTACAAAGAGTATGAATTCGTGATGATTTAGTTCGCTAATTAAACACCAAAAATAAATCTGAAATTTCAGATTGCAGTGAAAAAACTCTAGATAAGAATAGCAGCGATGAGTTAATTGTAGATTTAGAGAATAATAGTGAAATGAAAACTGAACAAATAAAAGATGATATTGAAAAAATCGCGACTCGGGATATGATTTAAATTAAAGTCTAAAAGTGGTTGCCGATCTAGGTGTGGCATACTATGAAATTTTTCAAGAAAAAAACCTGGCTCAATATGTTGAGCAAGAAATTGTCAGTTTCTCTCGAATCGTTAGTAATGTCCATTGATATGGATCATTGCATCGGTAAAAATTTTAACGATCAACTAAAATATCAAACTAAAGCTGACGTTATAAATCTACAGGACACTCTGTGATTAGACGATGGAGTCACTGAAGATTTTAAGGTAGCGCTTGACGCTAAGGGGTTATTAAAGTTCACAGGCAATTTCATCACAGCATTAATTGTTCTGAAGCACCTGGGCCTGCTGACACTTGATGAAACGAGTCACTCTGCAAGGACTATCGAAAAAATAATGAAAGAAATCTTCTATTTTGATATCGGTGAACCTTTTAAGTTTGGCTATCGATGTGTCTAGGTTGATATAATTTTTTTAGAACCTGCCTTTTTTTGAGTAGATATTGTGTACTAACGATGTTCATAGTTAAAGTGATGATAGACAATACAGTTAAGCTTGCTATGCGTTAATGGGCAAAGTATTCACCGGTGATTAAATTGAGTAATGATTTTTAATCATTGCTTATTCTGTGGAGACACTGATAGGTGTATTTAATAGCGCTTGGTTCGGAATTAAAATTTTTTCGTTAGTGTCACTTTCAAGGGTTGTATACCGTAAGTTGATATCTTTAACGATCCCAGTCAACTCTTTAAATTGTATATGGTCTTCAATCGTAAATGGTCGATAAATAATCAACATCACCCCGGCGATTGTATTTGCCAATATGTCTTTAAAAGCCATACCTAAAGAAAAACCTAACAAGCCTAAGCTAGCTATCAAGGCAGTAACATTAACACCAGCAGTAGCAAGTGCGGTAATAATACCTATGATGATTATAATGGCTGCAGCGACACTACCCATAAAACGGATTAAATGTTTATGATATTCAGCTTTATCAGCTAACGTTAATATAAGTTTTTTGAAGTAAAATGCGACAAAAAAAGCGAGAATAATGATAAACAATGAAGCGAGTAACTTTGGCAAATAAACCACAAGTTGTTGTTGCCATTCAACCCAGGCACTTGCAAACGAACTAGACATAAAATTTCTCACACATGATTTGATTAATTAATAAACACATTAAATAGGCCCAAGCTTAGGGTAATTTAACAAAAAATTATCCAGATGAATAGCTTTTACCTTTAGCTATTAGCGCGTATAATACGTGTACATTGAATAGGGGGGTATCGTTGACTAAAGAATTTACTTTGACTGATATCGATCATAAGTTGATAGAGCTGGCGCTAGAAGAAGACCTAAGTGTAGACTATATTGATTGCACAACAGATAAGTTATTTATGTCGCATAACCATCAAGCCACTGCTAGGGTGATTAATAAACAAAATAAGCCAATCGTTGTTTGTGGTATGGTCGTTGTCGAGCAATTATTCAAAATATTAAATATTGATTATCTGATTCAACCATTGCATAGCGATGGAGATACTGTTTCGCCTGGCGATGAAATTTTTTCAGTTCATACTGATACAGGGTCAATTTTGCGTTTAGAGCGTACCATACTTAATTTTTTACGACATTTGTCCGGTGTGAGCACGCTAACTGCCGAATTTACCTCTAAAATCAAAGATTACCAAACTAAAATCCTTGATACTCGCAAAACCACACCGGGAATGCGACATCTTGAAAAATATGCAACTAAATGTGGCGGTGCTGTAAACCATCGATTTGGTTTGTACGATGAGATGATGATCAAAGATACTCATATTGATGCGCTCGGCGGCATGGCTGAAACACTGTCAATCTTAGCTCAACAGGAAAACACAAACCATAAAGTTACAGTTGAAGTTCGCCATCAAAATGAATTGAAAACATTGATAGAATATGGCAAAAATATTGTCGATCAAGTATTGCTTGATAATATGACTATTGCTGAGTTAGCAAAGTGTGTGGATTTAGCTAAACCATATTTTATAACTGAGGCTTCAGGTAATCTTAATTTACAAACAATAATAGACATCGCTAAAACTGGTGTCGATTACGCATCTGTCGGTCAAATTACGCATTCTGCACCACAAGTTGATCTTGCAATGGTTATGATATAGAAATATGAGAGCTTTCATGCAACAAGGGCTGCGGAAACATTATGATGTTATCATTATCGGTAGCGGTATAGCAGGTTTAAGTTGCGCAATCGAACTCCATCATCGATCACCCCATTGTAAAATTTTGATTTTAGTGAAAGATGAACTGAAAGAATCTAATAGTCTTTATGCCCAAGGTGGAATTGCTTCAGCTGTTCAGTCTCATGCAAGTATTCAACTTCATATTAATGATACTTTAAAAGCCGGTGCTGGTTTATGTAACCAACCTAATGTTGAGCAAATCATCGCGAGTGGCCCCAATGCTATAGATTTTTTAATTTCACAAGGCACTCGATTTGATAAAAATGATTGTGGCTATAACTTAACACAAGAAGGCGGGCACGCTAAACGTCGTATTTATCATGCCAAAGATATCACCGGCAAAGAAATCATTGACAGTTTAACACAACAAGTGACCAAACTACCTAATGTTGAAATCGCCGAATATCACATCGCAGTTAATTTAATCACTCTTGCATCCACTCATCACCCACAAAGCCTACCTCGTGTAGTGGGCGTATATACTTTAGAGCAAAGCTCACAAATGATTCATACTCTTTTTGCTAAGCAAATTATTCTGGCGACCGGGGGTGCAGGTAAAGTCTATCGTTATACAAGTAACCCAGATGTAGCTACTGGTGATGGGATAGCGATGGCTTATCGAGCTGGTGCAAGGGTGGGAAATATGGAGTTTTTTCAATTTCATCCAACTTTACTTTATCATGAAAATCAAAAAAATTTTTTGATTTCAGAAGCATTGCGAGGCGAAGGTGGGCGTTTAATTTTACCGGATACTCATCAGCCATTTATGCATCAGTATGCACCTCAAGAGCAAGAGTTGGCAACTCGTGACATTGTTTCCCGAGCAATATTTACTGAAATAGAATCTTCGGGAAACAAATTTGTTTATTTAGATATGCGGCATCACTCTCAGACCTGGCTTGAGCAGCGATTCCCTAAAATTTTTCAAACCTTAGCATCGTTAGGGATTAACATGCATTGTGATTTGATCCCAGTAGTTCCTGCAGCCCACTACCTCTGCGGTGGAGTATTAACGGACGCTACAGGCCAAACTGACTTACCAGGATTATTTGCGATCGGTGAAACGGCTTTTAGTGGTTTGCACGGTGCAAATAGACTTGCGAGTAACTCACTCCTAGAAGGAGTTGTTATGGCTAGGTTAGCTGCACAATCGGTCGCCGAAAAAATTAAGCAACCGATGCCTAAAGTCGATCACATTCTCAACTGGTCATCAAAAAGTGTGGTTGATCTTAGACGCGCTAGTCAAATATCAGCTCATTGGCGAGGATTAAGAGGGGAAATGACTTCTTACGCAGGAATCATCAGAACAGCTGCAGGTTTAAAAGATTTACTAAAACTCATTTCGACTAGAGCTGAAATGATTGAGGAATACTATTGGAACCATTTTATCACTAAAGACTTAATTGAATTACGCAATATTGTTTTAATTGCAAAATTGATTGTCGAATCGGCGCTTCAACGTCAAGAAAGTCGAGGCGGGCATTATCGTGCAGATTACCCAAATCTTTTAGACACTCCAATGGAATCATTTTTACGTATCAATAATTTGCATTCAAGAGTATTTAACTATGAACTACCATGAGTCAGAAATTTTCACCATCCCTAAAACCAGACAAATGATTAATCCTGATATGGATATATGCCAAACCGATTATCCCATTGATTGGTACCAAGAAGAGTTTATTCCCTATGCAGAAGAATATGCAGCTTTGCCAGATAGGAAAATCTCAACAATCGTCAGTTGGATGAAAAAATATATTCAACCTGCTCAAGCTTATTTTGGAAACAAATTATTATTACTGTCGCATTACTACATGGGTGGAGAAATTGTAAAATTAGTCGAAGAATTTGGTGGCCAAGTTGGAGACTCTTATCAATTGGCGCTTATGGCCAGTCGTAACCCTGAGGTGGAAATTATCATTGAATCTGCAGTTCATTTTATGGCTGAGTCAATAAGTATTTTAGCGCATTCCAATCAGCAAGTATTTATTACTAATCCTAAATCAGGATGTACCATGGAGATGCTAGCAAAAGATTTCATGGTAGAACCAGCTTTTAACGATTTAAATGAGCGCTACGGTGCTGAAAATATATTACCGGTATGTTATATGAATACTTCTGGGCGAATAAAAGCGCTAACAGGTGCTCAAAATGGGGCTGTATGCACGAGTTCAAATGTAAAAACGATCTTCGAATGGGCTCAGTCGCAAAGAAAAAAAATATTTTTTATCCCTGATAAAAATATGGGTGAAAATGTCGCTGGTTGGGTAGGAATCAATCCGGAAAAAATAGCTTACTGGCCTGGCGGCACAGCAGGAGCACAATATAATTTATTTGCGCAGGATCAAGCAACCTTAAAAAAATTTGATCAAGCTGAATTGATCTTATTCGATAGCTATTGTGGTGTGCATAGTTATTACACACCTGCTATGGTTAATTATTGGCAAAATAAAGATTATCATGTGGTGACCCACCCTGAATGTACAAAAGCTGTTGTTGACTGTGCAGATAGTTATGGTTCAACAGCGTTTATTTGGCAACTTGTAACCAACGATAAAGCAAACACTAAGCAATATGCTATAGCTACTGAAAATCACCTTGTTGAAAATATTAAAACTTACTGTCAGCCACTCGGGATTAAAGTCGTTAATGTTGGAGATGCCAAGATTGATGGGGTAAAAAGTATAGGTTGTGGTTGTGCGACAATGTCACGTAATGATCCGCCTCATCTGGTTGCACTGCTGGATTTATTATATAAAGGTCGACTGCCCGAGTATAATTTGGTTAAACCAGGCGATGTTGTTAACGAGTTTACTGGTGAAAGACGCCGACTCGATCTTCTAAGCCAAAATCGTTTGATAGAAAATGCTCGTAAAGCTTTAGAAAATATGATCCAAATTGTTGAATCTCACAATAAGCGTTAGGCAAAGTTAAGTGTTCGCTCGCTTACTCTACTAATAGATTGGCAGAATCCTTTAATTCAACTTGTTCAATTTGTTCAAAACGGTTTGAGATTTTACGTGCTGAAGTATGAATATCTTTAACGTCAGCATTGGCTTGCTCTAGATGTTTGCCCAATTTATCCATTCGCGTTTGAAAGCGGCCAAAATCTTTAGCTAATCCAGCTAGATGTTCTTGGATGATATGAACTTGTTTACGAGTGGCTTCATCTTTTAGAACTGCTCGGGCAGTTGTTAACACGGCCATTAGAGTTGTCGGCGAAACTATCCAAACTTTGTTTTTATGCGCATGCTCAATTAGCTCTGGATAATGGCTATCAATTTCAGCAAAAACCGCTTCCGCAGGGATAAACATCATTGCTCCATCACTTGTTTCTCCAGGTATAATATATTTATCTTTAATAGCATTAATATGTTTTTTAATATCTTGGACGAACTGTTGTTCAGCAAATTTACGCTCACTCTCACTACGTTTGATATTCATCATCGTTTGAAAATTCTCCAAAGGAAATTTCGCATCAATAGGTGTGTTGCCAGTCGGTGGAGGTAGGTAAAGCAAACAATCGACACGCTTACCATTGGACAGTGTCACTTGCTCACCAAAGTGATTTTTAGGTATCGTATTGTACAATAACGCGCTTAGTTGAACTTCACCAAAAGCCCCACGTGAACGTTTATCAGCTAAAATTTCTTGTAAACTCACCACATTACTCGAAAGCTCAGTTATTTTTTGTTGGGCAGCATCGATTAATGCTAAGCGCTTTACAATATCCGTAAAAGTTTTATTAGTTTTTTCAAAGCCTTCACTTAAGCGCTGATCAACTTGACCACTGATTTGAGTTAATTGATACTGAGTTTTTTCGGTCAAAGTGTTGACTTTTTTGTCTAAACTGTTCGCATGATGAGATAAAGTATTTAAAATTTGTTGTTGTAGGTTTAGCGCATTATCTCTTTGGGAATCTAATAATAATTTAAGATGATCAATATGTCTTTTGTCAGCTGCTTCGCGCTGTGTACTCGCATGAGTTGCAAGTAAATTTTCCATCTTATGAAAGTAGCTATCAATGTAATGTTGCATGTTTTGAAGCTGCTGAGCGAAATTTGATTTTAATTGTTCGGTCTGAATATCTATAAATTGATTAAATCCATTCAATTGTTTAGAAAAATGAGTATATTGTTTTAATATGAGCCATAACATTAGAATTAGGGTGGTTAAACTCGCAAATCCTGCAATCATTAGATACACTTGTTGTTGCATATAAAAAACCCTTATTATTACTTTAAACTGTTGATATCGAGCAAATGGTGATGAACTTAATTCAACGTACTTATATTGAAGCATTAAAAATAACCCCATGGCAAGCTAGGCAAGAGATATCTGAGCCAGGAGAAGATAAACCGACTACTCATTATGGACCTGATTGGCAACAATTGAAAGAGATGATATCCAATTGTAAAAAGTGCGCGTTGCATGAGTCGCGGATAAATACTGTATTTGGTTCTGGTAATCCTAGTGCGGATTTGGTGATTGTTGGAGAGGCCCCAGGTGCTAACGAGGATAGGCAAGGGATGCCTTTTGTCGGGCGAGCAGGCCAGTTACTTACCAAGATGTTAACAGCAATTGGTTATCAACGTGAACAAGTATTTATATGCAATGTTTTAAAGTGTCGGCCACCTAATAATAGAGATCCTAAAGCAGTAGAGGTAAAAACTTGCACACCATACCTTGAGCAACAACTTGCCCATATAAAACCTAAGTGCTTACTTGCTGTAGGCAGAGTGGCTGCTCATTATTTGATCGGCATTGAAAAACCTTTGAATCGCTTACGAACTCAAAAATGGCAATTCGGTCGAGAAAATATTCCATTGTTTATTACTTACCATCCAGCGTATTTACTACGTAACCCAAGAGATAAAAGTAAAGCTTTTTTAGACTTACTTAAAGTCCAAAATTTCTTGAAAAATTGTGATGATATAAATGTTATTAACAATTCTTAGATCGATCTTTTATTTGATGTCAAGCAAATGCGAAAAAATTTTTTATCGCTTGAGTTTATGTAAGTTGTTGATTTTTATAGGATTTTTTTTGTGCTCAAAATTAGTTACGTTTTAAAAAAGCTAAGTAACATGCGGTCTAAGCACTGTTTCAAGATGTTTATACACAAAGTTATCCACAGATATTGTGGATATAAAAATATAGTTAATTTTTATATGTTGTGTCTTTAACAGGCTAGAAATTTATTTAATTTTTAATGTGCTGTAGAGACTCAATCAAATTAATTAAGAATTCACATCTATCGCAATCTCTAATATACTAAGCGCACCTATTGTATAAATATCGAGCATAATTTCTTTGGTAATGATGCTAACAAAGATTAGAAATTTCATGTATATTCTATTGTTAATAACAGGAGTTGAGTAAGCGCTTGCGTACAAAAATGTTCCAAGGGAGATATTAATAACGATTAATGATTTTAATATTACAGAAAAAAATTTGTTTCCTCAAAAAGATAGCCTTGAATTTAAAACGTTAACAATTCAAACTGCTACGAATCACCATAAGCAACCTACAGAATCTTTAAGTCCAAAAAATATTCAAGAATATCTATGGATTAAAAAAAATATTCCAAATTTTACTCAGATGAAAAATTTGCAGGTAAATTCTTGCCAGCAGATGTTTAAGAAACATATGAAGTTGGCCACTGCAACAAACTTTCTCGGCCGAGGGGTCAAGATTGGTCAAGATTTTTATCAAGCAAAAACGAGAGCATGGAAATGTTCTGGTAATGCATACGTATGTAGTTTCAACGCAAATCATCGTGTAAAGTCTTGTAAAATCTATCATTGGCAAAAAATTGAATAAATAATCATTCTATATGAAAATTGGGGGGACATTATATAGCTGTTTTTGTTGTTGAATAGTATTGTATTTATTTAAAAATTGTGATGATTTATCACTTGACGCAATCTACTTAATCTGTCTATTATGACATGTGAAGTTGATAAACAGTTGTGTAAGTTAACTTATATGATATCTAATAATAGATCTTATCAATTTCATAACAATATTCGATTCTTAATCGTTTTAGGACCGCTCTAAACTTATTGGTTTAGGGTATAATCATATTCACAAAGGAGTCAGTGATGGCCAAGCAATTATTATCTAGAATGAGTTATTTAGAACAACGTCAATATCCCTTGCAGCGACGAGAGTATTTGGATACTGACGCTAAAGTACAAAGTTTACTTGAGAAGTTGAACGAGATGTATTATGAGCGACTGTTTCAAGAAACCCGCTTACAGTGCTTGGCCCTCCAAGAAAAGATCGTTCAAGAATGTTTAAATAGCGCTAAGAACGATTCGACTCACTGGGTACATGCTTATTATAATGCACTTGATGGGGTTCTTAAATCACGAATTGCTTCATATGTGGATTATTTGGCAGCTAGAAAGCACGACAATTCAAGCGTAATGTCGGTCACACATTTGGAAATCCAACTTGATTCACTTCTTAGCGAGTACTATATTCAGGAGCAAGTTTTTGCCTTAAAGGAAAACCTACCGGAATTTTTAGCTGACATTCAATTGCAATATCAAGAGCAAGACGCAGCTTATAATGAGTTATTTGATGCAATAGCATTAGAGGGAATGAAGATCAATGAAATTGACGAACATTGGGTCGCTTTTTCAAAAAAGAATGAGGCGGCATTAAAAAGCCAGATTAAACGAGACTTATTAGCGCTGGCAGAGTTTGGAGATTTATATTGTGTAAAACAGTGTGTAAAGAATATTCCTAAAAAGTTACGTAAAACTTATCTCAATCGTAGCGTAGTAACTCTGAGAGATGATATTACTCAAGTGAATACCTCTGCATTACATATTGCCTGCTTATATGGTCATGCAGATATTGTAAGCTATTTATTAGAACAAGGAGCAGATCCACTACTTCAGGATATGGAAGGATATCTACCTATCCATCGAGCGGTATGGTCGTTAGAGAAAGATTGTGGTGTAAGTATCATTAAATTATTTGTAGAATTTTCGCCTGAATTGTTAAATGCTGCGGGAATTTATGGAAGAACTGCGCTTCATACAGCAGCATTTCGGGGCAATATTGCTGCAGTTAATTGCTTAATTGCATTAGGTGCTAATCTAGATGTAAAAGAAACCACAACATGGATGACCCCGCTACATTCAGCGGTTTTAATGAAACACGCAGAGGTTGTAAAGAGTTTATTAATGTGTGGCGCGAACCCTTGGGTAAGAGATGCCTTGCAACAAACTGCTTTGCAAATGGCCATACTAAATTGTGATAAAACGGTCGTTAATAATTTTATCTCAAAAGGTGTGGTTTTATCGGCAGTCGAGGTAAAAGCGCTCAAACTCTCTATTGAAAAGAAAGCCGCGCCGCCTTCTTCGCTAGAAATGTTTCAACACTTAATGTCAAACTATTTAGAAACTCTCGGTAAGCCTGCCATTAAAGAAACTGTATCTGTAGCCCAATTGGGACAAGGGATTAGTGATGTCTTACAGGTTTCTGAAGATAATACTGTCACTAAATTACCACCAGCACCTATTAGAAAAGTCTAATGGCATTAGTGATGACTCCAAAAATAGCAGCTGCAACAACTCGTATTATTGAGACTTCACTGAGCGAAGACTTTCCTGGGATACTATTAGGTCAGGTTTTGGGAGCAGTCACTCAGATATTAGTTTCAACGTATGTCGAAAATGCTAGTATTGATAGTGCACTGCAGCTGCAGTTACAGTGCCTACTGTCACAGATAAAAAATACTAAAATAATCATGGACGCTGTAACCTATCATCGAGCATTTCAACGCCAACTAAATGCGGCGTTGGATGCTCTAATGCGGCTAAAGCCAAATGACGAGCTATTGAAATCTTTATTTGCGTTAAAAGCTGAGTTGAAAGGTGAAAATTGTTATACTTCACCCTTGAATTGGAAGGCTTTTCCAAGCGTAAGAAGTGACGTGGACACAGTGCATCTAAACTCACTCAATGGATTTTTACGTGAGCCAACTTTCTGTCAAAATATAAAGCAAAGTGCTTGTTTGGTTCAACTATTAGAATGCATATTAGGTTATCACCATCTAGCACACACATCATCTCAATGGCATTGGCCAGAAGGTCTCTCATTGATTCGAAAACTGCTTGCGTTAAGTAAAACAGACAAGTCTTATTTACTTTATCAAACGCAGATTTTAAGTTTATCATTGGGATTACTGACCTATCTATATCCGCCGGAACGTGCAACTTTAATTGACACTGATGCAGATTCCATTTCAGCTTGGTCTGAACACCAACAAAAGGATTTAGTGACTATTTTTCAGGGGTTAGTAGAGTTAACGTATGCACTAAAACACGAACGTGACGAAAAAAATATTCTAGTCTTATTAAATACCTTAGAACAATTGCTGTTAGTAAGTACTCAGCAACCTGCTGCCCATGCATCTGACATGTTTGACTCATTAATAACAGGTTCATATGTTCGTATGTTAGATGAGCAGCGTTTAGAGTGCTACTCAAATTCAACGAATATTCTGATAGCTCAACAGCAAGATAGCCGAATCGTAAGTGAATTTTTAAGCCAAGCGTGGGCTTGGACGGAAAAATTATTGGGCAGACCTATTGTTAATACTGCACTTTTATTGCTGGGGTCAACCAGTCGAGGAGAGCGTGGTCAATATTCAGATATTGAATGTGCTTTATTAGTTTCTTGCTACAATACGCTCGAAGAAAAGGCGTACATACAAGCTCGACTTCGGCTATTAGATGTCATCATTATAAGCCTCAATCAAACGCCTATTATGGGGGATTTAACTGATAAACGTGAAGGTTTACGAATTGATGTGAGCACAGTGATCACTGATGATCCTTTGCATACACCTTTGATGTCTGTAGGAACAATGGGTGATTTCTTCGAGTATCAATTGATGCCAATCATTACCGGCAAAGTAGCAATTGCAGGTAATGCAAATTACTTTTCCCTTTTATATGCCAAACTCATCGATTGTGGTGAACCTAGTGAACAATTATATCAAACATTTAAAATGGGGCTACAAGCGTTAATCAGCGAGCCTATGAATCATAGCGGAGAATTATATCAAGCAGTCCCCCTTCAACGATTAACTGCTTGGTCAATTTACTCTAAAATATTGGCTAATTCTCAAGACGAGTGGATAGCTGCTAAGCTAGGAGAAAAAGTAAGTTTTAAAAAGCTAATATTAACTCCTTTACAATATTTTTCTAGATTTCTAGAGCTCAATCATGAAAGTAATGCAATTTTAACAAAGTCACGAATGAGTAGCCACGAGTGCTTATCAGCTTTAGCAGCATCAGGATACTTACCTATGGGTTATTGTCTCCTATGGATAGAGCTGCTAAAGCAAATGAGTGAGCTCCGTCACTCATTTGACAAAAAAGCATTAGGCCAGTGTGATAAATTTAGCCTTAGTCAATTGAATATTTTTGAAAAAAATGGTATCACGATCGTGCTTGATACAATCTTGCGGCCCCTTTTTGATCACTTGGCTAAGCAATCAGAACAATTACTGCCGGCACCTGAATTATCGGTTATTCCCCTAACACTATTAAAGCCATTTCTAGCGGCCCGCTACCAATTATGGAAAAATATGCCGACACATTGGCTACTCCCTATTCTTGAGGATTATCCAAATGAAGATGGATGGAATCCTAGGGCGGCCAACATGCATCAACGATGGCAAGCAATAGTGATGAAAACCCTCATCAGCAATCAAAAATTCGCTACTAACTACCTAGTGCAGGGCGGAGATTGGGGCCAGGGGGCTTATTATTTAAAAGCGGAAATTGGTAAGCAATTGTTTGATCGATTTGGTGCTTTACGTGAAAATGAAAAATATTCTTCGCAGCGCAGTGCAGTGCATCACGTGGGTGATTGCTTTATTAAGATATACAAACACCGAGAAGATGATGGGTTGATTAGTCAACAGTATATGATCGAGTTAATGCACCAACGGCTAAGTTTTAATGCTATTGCTAAGGGCTACCCACTCCGATTTATTGTAAAAAATAAAGGCGCTGATAAAATTTATTGGGGCTGGGTGTCTGAAACGCAACCTGGGATTACGCTGGAGGATCTGAGACATCATACCCCTGATCGTTTATTAGAAGTCGATCCTGTTTGCTATAGTGAACAAGTTCTTTTTGCTCTAATTACAGCACAAGAGGATGGCCATTTTGGTAATTTTATTGAACGGCATAAGCCTGGCTGTGATAAAACCACTTGGAGTTGTATTGATAGTGGTCAGGCATTTGTTCAATCTGTGCGAGACTGGGGCGCTGATTGGAAAGAAGCTCTGCATAAAAAGTCCAGCTATATCGTTTTAAAAAGTCTAGTTTTTTTAATCGAACAATTACTAGAAAATCCTATTAATAGACGCGTGATGGAAAAAGTCCAACTCATTTCAGGTAGAGAATTATTAAAAGCTTGGTGGCAAGATGTCGATCAAATTAATAAAAAATATCAGCCGATGGTTAATGAAACCTTAGCTGCAGATGTATCGAAGTTGGCAACATTGCCAGAATTTATTGCTCTGAGTCCAATTGTTTTCAGCCAAGTCGAAAATACTTTGAAAATATTTCAAAATGAGTTTGTTGATGCACCTGTTATGACTCATGCAAAACTTCTTAAAAGATTAGATTTTCGCCTAGCAGGCTTATATGTGAAGCATCGACAAGTTATGTTGGAGCAGGGAGGTATAAAAAAATTCAATTTTGCCACTCTAGAACCTGCAGCTTACCATCAAGTACGCACACCGGAAGGTTTCAGCATTCACAGTTCGCGATTTTTCACCCAAGTCAAGGCACTGCAGCAAACAGCGAGTGGCTTACTTAATCAAATAAGAAACCCAATCACCTATTTTAAAGAACTAAAATTTTCAACGATAGTAGATACCTTGGGAAATCCAGATAAGAAGCGTCAAGCATTGCTATTAGAAATGATGCGACTATCGCAGCTTACAACGATAGAAATTGACAATTGTGCTATTCTAAATGAGCGAATATTGATTGCATTGATAATGTCATCACCTAACTTAGGTACACTTAAGATATGTCATTGTCCTGGGGTAACGCTTACTAAAGATATTATTAAAGCATTGCAATCTCGGCAAAATACTTTGCAAATGATCAATCTTCAATTAGCTCATCCTAATAAAAAAGAAGATCCATTAGAGGTTAATTTAAAATCACCTCATTTGACACACTTGTCACTGATAGGTGCACATAATGCGACCCAGATTACAGTAGATGCTCCTCAGCTAATCAATGCTACAATTATGCAGTCTGAGCAACTAAATCTTTTAAATCTATCAAGTTTATCACCAAAGTGCCTAACGCTGATTGGATTAAAATCCTTGCAAACTGTTAGTTTTCCGACTTGCGCCTACAGTCATTGTCATTGGATTATTTTAGATTGCCCTAAAATAAAATCTAGCATTAATCTTGACTTGACTCCGGAAGAGTTGGCTTGGCTAGGTTCAGTGGTGAATCAAACTTATCATCTTTTAAATATAAATCATCAGCAATCTATAGGTAGTGATATCCTATTAAAAGCTACCAATAAACCTTGTTTGAATATATTGGAGTGGCTCATAGGAATTTCCCCCAATCTCGCAATAGAACTCGCAGACATAAATATTGATATGCCTAAGTGGTTGGATTCTTTACAAAATCGGAATTCTGAGGTTAAAAGTTTATTAAAACAAATCTCCGAATCAGAAATACATCGATGGAAACTGCAAGATCAGCAATGTTGTCTTAATATCCTAATTTTGGAAAAAATGCTTGAACGTAATCAATCAGTCGTTTGGGTGGATTTAAAGTTGACTACATTAGGTGATTTTGCCGCTCGTGCCTTTGCAAAAGTAATTGAGCATAATCAAGCGATGACAAAGCTGAACTTTTCTTCATGTGAAATCACCAACTCGGGAGCAATTGCACTGGCAAAAGCTCTTAGATTTAATAACACACTGACTCACCTTGACTTGAGTCATAATAAAATTTTTAACTTGGGCGCAGAGACTTTATCTGAGTCCTTGTATTCTAATACAACCTTAAAAAAATTAAATTTGAGCTGGAATAAAATCGGGGATTTTGGTACTGCAGTTTTAATGAAGAGCTTAACGAATAATTCAGCGCTAACTCATCTAGATTTACAAGTGAATCAAATGGGTTGCTTAGGTACTGCTGCCTTATCAAAAGCGCTTAAAACTAATAAAACATTGACCCGACTTGATTTAGGTTCGAATGAGATTGACGATTTAGGGGCATTAGCTTTAGCTAAAGGCCTAAAATATGGTGCTATGGTTAGCTGGTTAGATTTAAGCTCAAACATGATCAGAGGCATTGGCACTACAGCGCTAGCTGAAGCGTTGAAATCTAACATGACATTGACTCATTTAGATCTAAGCTTAAATGCAATAGATGATTCAGGTGCAACAAATTTAGCAAATGCTCTAATGTGCAACGTCACATTAACAAACTTAGATTTAAATTCTTGTAGAATGGGTTCAGCGGGTATAGAAAAAATATTACAAGCACTTAAGACCAATAAAACTCTAGCCAAACTGAATTTATATGGGAATGATATTACTGATTTAAATGCAACAATAATGGCTGAATCTTTAAAGTATAACAAAGCGTTGAAAGAGTTGAATTTGAAAACAAATAGAATGGGTGACGAAGGGGCAGAAGCAATTGGACGCGCTCTTGAGCTTAATACTACACTAACTAAATTGAATTTGGATCAAAATGAGATCAGCGACTTTGGAGGAGAAACATTAGCTAAATACCTCAAGACTAATCAAGCAGTAATTGAACTAAATCTATACGAAAATGATATTAGTGATTCAGTTTCTAAAACATTAGTAACACTACTAAACCGAAATTCGGTAATAGCCAGATTGAACTCAAAAGGATATGGAGTTAAAGATTTAGAGATTAATTCACTGACAAAAATTCTTAATAGCAAAACGACTTTGAAGCTATCCCAATTAAAAGTGGGCGATTTATTTACTGAAACTCTAGCTAAAGTTCTTGAAACTAATACTACATTAAAGTCTTTTAACTTTAGCCGAAATCATGTTAATGAAATTGCCATGACGGCCCTTGCTAAAGCTCTTGAGCGTAATACTACCTTGACAACCTTGACTTTGCAGGATGATGGAATCACCGGCTCAGGGACTGAGATTTTAACAAAGGCTCTCACAATCAACACGACATTAACGGCTTTAAATTTATACTCAAATAAGATTGGTAATTCAGGTGCGAATGCTTTAGCAAATATACTTAAAAACAATCGTACACCTCTCAATAAACTAAATGTAAGTAAAAATAGAATTGATGATGCTGGAATAGCAACTTTGGTAGATGCACTTGAAAGTAACACATTACTCTCACACTTAAATTTAGGAGAGAATGAAATAAGCAGTATTGGAATCGGAGTTCTGGCAAAAGCGATTGAAAACAATACCGTGCTTAGTTATCTAAATTTATACTCAACCAGAATGGATTGTGCTAATGTATCAATTTTGTCAAAAGCCCTAAAAAATAATAAAACATTAACTGAGTTAAACTTAAGTTTTAATAAGCTTGAATATTCAAGTATATTGGAGCTGTCAAAAAATCTTAAAGACAATGTAAAGCTGACGAATTTAAATTTGCAGTCAAATAAAATTGATAATTCTTCTGTCGATGCATTAGGAGTACTTCTAAAGAGTAATATGACAATTAATACTTTGAATCTAAGTTTTAATAATATTAGTGATTCTGGGGCGATAGCATTAGCAGAAGCTCTCGCCGAGAATACTGGAATAGTAAAATTAGATTTAAGTCATAATGAAATTTCTAATGCAGGCATAGAGGCTTTAGCACCTGCACTTAAGAGTAACGCCCACTTAACTCACTTAAATTTAGAATCTAATAAAATTTCTGATGCTGGAGTGCTCACTTTAGCTAATTGTTTAGAGCGTAATACTAAGCTTAGTTATTTAAATCTTGGTCAAAATAAAATCGGTGACCCAAGTATTCATGTATTGGCTAATAAATTGAACATAAATACTACTTTAAATACTTTGGATTTAAATTCGAATAGAATTAGCGATTCTGGAGTGATGGTTATAGCAAAAGCTCTTGAAAACAATTCTTCATTGATTAATTTAAATTTAAGTTGGAATAAGATCAGTAATTTAGGTGCTGAAGTTCTATCATGCAGCCTTATGACTAATACGATATTGGCCGAATTAAATTTGTTAGGAAATAATATCTCTGATATCGGACTGTCCTTTATAGTAAAAGCTATTGAAAAAAATGTGACGCTTGTCAAGCTAGACTTAAGTAATAATATGATCAGTGATTCAAGCGCTAAAAACTTACACCAAGCGCTTATTAAAAATATGACATTAACATCACTTAGTCTCCATGATAATAATATTGATAACGGCCTCATGTTTAAAATAAACAAATTATGTGCAAAAAATACGACTCATCGTGAGCGCTACTTCGAAGCTGCTCAAAAAGGAGATTTGCTCACAATTAAAGATATGCTAACTAAAAATCAAGTCAGTCCTTATGGACAAAATGAGTCTGGCAATACTATTTTACATATTGCAGTGGAAGCAGAGCAGCACCTTGTAGCTGAGTTCCTTCTTAAAAAGTATCCTACCTTAGAACACATTAGAAATTATCAAGGGGAGTTACCCGCCATTTCTCTTCAATCTATACCAGAAATGACTCGACGCCCTTATAGTACCATAGCCCCTTTTTCTAAAAATGGCCCGATAAGTAAGCCTAGTCGAGTAACCTCACAATTGCTTCCCAAAATCGCTGAGTATTCATTCTTGACTAAAGCCGCTGGATCGCTTTCATTAAATAAATGGATAGACAACTGGCAAAGATTACAATCCGTAGAGACTATGTCAACGTTACTTAATAGTAATGATACTGCATTTCAAACACAGTTAGTCTCTATAGCAACACTATATGGATTGCAATGCTATGATGTCCCTGGCGATGGTAATTGCTTTTTTCATGCAGTTTTTATTCAGTTGCCTGAAACCTTGCAAAATAAATACGAAACTGCCGCAGCGCTACGAGAATCTACCGTTAATCATATCGCAGAATATATAGAAACTTACCGTGATTCTATAGACCCTAGTCTTTCTATCAATAAATTTATTGATTTATTATGCAAAAAACAAGCATGGTCGGACCAAATTATTGCTCAAGCAACTTCGCGCTTACTTAATTGTCATGTGGTGCTACTAAAAAATGATCACCCTACACCAATAGTTTTTCGCCAAGTTACCGGTGAAAAAATGATTGTATTAGGCTATGCAGTAGGCGCGTATTATCAATCATTGCTACCAAATCAAACAGGTCACTCGAAAGAGAATTTAAGCGCGCTATTAGAGACTGTAGAGGCAGACGAAAAAAACCCTCTGCTTGAAGAATCTAAACTTCAAAGTCAAGCTATAACTTAAATTCTGCTGACTCTATAAGCAATTACTTTTGGAATTTCTTTCGCTTAGTTTGGTAGGCACGAGTGGGATCGAACCACCGACCACCACCATGTCAAGGTGGTGCTCTACCACTGAGCTACGTGCCTAGATATCGAGACAGAAGCTTACCAAGGTCGTTATAAAAATGCAACGTTGCAATGAATATAAAGTTTAATCTTAATCCCTAAAAACTGTAAATACGACACAATTAAATCGATTGACTAACTATATTTTAGTCAAGTCAGGCTTAGGAAGTTGCTTGCCTAGAATATTTCTTCTACAATGAGCTGATTAATTGATCGAGGAAAAATATATGCCCATCGTTACTTTACCTGATGGTAGTCAACGACAGTTTACTCATGAAGTGTCTATTTTAGATATCGCTAATGATATTGGCTCGAAACTAGCGAGAGACACCATCGCCGGAAAAGTTAACCACAAACTCGTCGACGCAAACACGATCATTAAAGAAGATTCTTTAGTAACTATTATCACAAAGGATTCTCCTGAAGGCTTAGAGATTATTCGACACTCAACCGCTCACTTATTAGCCCAGGCTGTTAAAGAGCTTTATACCAATGCTCAAGTCACTATAGGCCCAGTGATTGATGACGGGTTTTATTATGATTTTGCTTTTGAACGACCTTTCACTCCAGATGATATGGCTAAGATAGAAGCTAAAATGCTGGAAATCAAGCAGCGAGATGCTAAAGTTCGGCGAGAAGTTTTAGCCTTTGATCAAGCCATTCAATATTTTGAGTCAATTGGTGAGCACTATAAAGTAGAGATTATCAAAGATTTACCTAAAGATGAGCCTATTTCTGTTTACTGGCAAGGAGATTTTTGCGATTTATGCCGTGGACCGCATGTTCCAAATTTAGGCAGATTAGGTGTTTTTAAATTAACAAAACTTGCCGGTGCATATTGGCGTGGAAATTCTGACAATGAAATGTTACAAAGAATATACGGTACAGCTTGGGCTACTCAAAAATCATTAGACAGTTACCTGCATCAGCTTGCTGAAGCAGAAAAGCGTGATCATCGCAAGCTAGGAAAGCAGTTGGATCTTTTCCATTTTCAAGAAGAAGCGCCTGGAATGGTCTTTTGGCATGATAAAGGCTATACCCTATATAAGCTATTACAGGATTATATTCGATCGAAATTGCAGAGTTACAATTACAACGAAATACGTACTCCCCAGATAGTAGATAGACGTTTATGGGAAAGTTCTGGACATTGGGATAAATATCAGAATGAGATGTTCATTACTGAATCTGAAACCCACTTATTTGCAGTAAAACCGATGAGTTGTCCGTGTCACGTACAAATTTTTAAGCAAGGCTTAAAAAGCTATCGTGATTTGCCGTTACGAATGGCCGAGTTTGGCTTATGTCATAGAAACGAATTTTCAGGGACTTTACATGGATTAATGCGAGTACGTGGTTTTACTCAAGACGATGCTCATATTTTCTGCACTGAAGCACAAATTGAAACTGAAATACAACAGTTAATCAAACTTGTTTATGAAATTTACAATGATTTTGGTTTCAGCGATGTTATTTGTCGCTTATCAACACGACCTGATAAACGCGTCGGTAGTGACGAGACTTGGGATAAGTCTGAACAAGCATTAGAAGCCGTTCTTAATGCTACTGGTTTGCCATGGGAGCTTTGTCCTGGTGATGGAGCATTTTATGGACCAAAAATCGACTTTACTTTACGGGACTGCTTGGGTCGATTATGGCAGTGTGGAACAATTCAACTAGATTTTTTGATGCCAGGTAGGCTCGAGGCTTATTATATTGCCGAAGACAGCACAAAGCACATTCCAGTTATGATTCATAGAGCAATTTTAGGCTCGCTGGAGCGCTTTATGGGTATATTAATTGAGCACTATGAAGCAAAATTTCCACTTTGGATTGCTCCGCTTCAATCAGTAATTTTGAATATTACCGATTCTCAAGCTGATTATGCGATTGAGATTAGTAAAAAATTGTCTGAATTAGGCTTTAGAGTGAAAACTGACTTGCGTAATGAGAAAATTGGCTTTAAAATCCGTGAACATACGCTACAAAGAGTTCCGTATTTGATTATTATCGGTGAGCGTGAAGCTCATACACAAACGATTTCAGTTCGAACTCAATCTGGAAAAGATCTGGGTAGCATGACAGTTGAAGAACTTTGTCATCGCATGTCTCAGCAAGTTCAAGATAAAGCGTGAGCTAAACCATAATGAGAGTTTTACCACTGGAGGAAAACAATTAGTACACCTAAAAAAGCGGGAGGAGTCCGCACAAATGAGCAGATAACTGCTAAAGAAGTTTTGGTAATCGATGCTTCAAGTAACCAATTAGGAGAAATGCCTCTTGCTAAGGCTTTAGCAATAGCCGCTGACGCTAATATGGATTTAGTAGAAGTTTCACCACATTCTAGCCCGCCAGTTTGTCGGATTATGGATTATGGGAAATATCAATATCAACAAAAGAAAAAACATGTTAATAAACCAAAAGCAATAAAGATAAAAGAAATCAAACTTCGGATAGTTACCGAAGAGGGCGATTACCAGGTAAAACTGCGCAACCTGATTCGCTTTATTGAGCAAGGCAACAAAGTGAAAGTAACTATTCGCTTTAAAGGCCGTGAGATCACGCATCAAGATTTAGCTATTAAAGTTTTTGATAAGCTAAAGAAAGATATAGAAGATGTTGCGGTCATTGAGCAGCAGCCTAAATTAGAAGGGCGGCAAATGGTTATGATGCTGAGTGGTCTTAAAAAAAGTAGTTAGAGTGGCTGGGTCATAAGGGTTGTAAAACACACCTAAGCTATGGATAAAATATAAATGCGAGGTTAACAAATGCCAAAGTTGAAAACAAACCGGGCAGCGGCAAAACGCTTCAAGCCGCGAGGAAATAGTTTTAAATTCCGTCGTGCAAACCGTAGTCACATTTTAACCAAGAAGTCGCAAAGGCGTAAGCGTAATTTACGCGCGCTAACGCAAGTCAAGCAATGCGATAAAAAAATGATTGAACGTCTGCTCATTGGCAGCTAATAGATAAAATTCGGGAGAAAATGTTATGGCTAGAGTAAAACGCGGGGTTACTGCACGAGCAAAGCATAAGAAAATTCTTAAGCAAGCAAAAGGTTATTATGGTGCACGTCGAAAAATTTATCGTGTTGCTAAACAGGCAGTCATTAAAGCTGGGCAATATGCATATCGTGATCGACGTCAGCGCAAAAGACAGTTTAGACGTTTGTGGATTGTGAGGATCAATGCTGCAGCAAGAATACATGATTTAACTTATAGTCAGCTTATCAATGGCTTAACGAAAGCTAATATTGAAATTGATCGCAAAGTTCTTTCAGATCTTGCAATTCATGACGAAGCTGCATTTGCATCGATAGCTGAACAAGCGAAAAATGCATTAAAAGCTTAAGCAATTCGTTGCCCCAATTACAAAACATGTGGTTGGGGTCTATGCGTCTAAGAGGTATTGATGGAAACGATAGATGTTTTGCTAGATGAGGCTAAATGTGCAATTAACCTATGTCAAGATTTAGTAAAATTACGAGATATTCAAGTTGAATACTTAGGAAAAAAAGGTAAAGTTTCAGCCTTATTAAAAAACTTAGGGAAATGCGACCCTGAAGTTCGGCAAAAATATGGCCAACAAGTGAATGGCTTGAAACAAGATCTCGTTAAATTAATTGAGCAGCGTCAAGTTGAATTAGAAAAAATTACTGTAGCGAAATATATTGCTGAAACCACTGAAGACATAACTTTACCAGGTCCTTCAGTTGGGGTGGGGGGCTTGCACCCTATAACTTTAGCTATGCAGCGCATTTGTAATTATTTCAAGCGGCTTGACTTTGCAGTGGTTGATGGCCCAGAAATTGAAGATGAGTTCTATAATTTCGATGCTCTAAACATACCTGAGACGCATCCGGCCAGAGCTATGCATGACACATTTTATTTATCGACAAATCATTTGTTAAGAACACATACTTCACCCACTCAAATCAGATATATGCAAAAAAGTGAAGCCCCATTACGTATGATAGCACCAGGAAAAGTTTATCGATGTGACTCAGATATTACTCATACGCCAATGTTTCATCAAGTCGAAGGTTTGCTTGTTGACGAATTTGTGACTTTAGGTGATCTAAAGGGCATCTTGACTGAGTTTTTACGCTATTATTTCGAAATTGAAGACTTATCAACTCGATTTAGGGCATCTTACTTTCCTTTTACTGAGCCATCGGCTGAAGTTGATGTCAGTTGTATTTTTTGTGACGGACAAGGTTGCAGAGTTTGTAGTCATACGGGTTGGTTAGAGATTCTTGGATGTGGAATGGTTCACCCCCATGTTTTAAGAGCTGGAAATATTGATCCACAAAAATACCAAGGGTTTGCATTTGGCCTAGGTGTTGATCGCATGGCGATGTTACGTTATCAAATTAATGATTTAAGATTAATGTTTGATAATGATTTGCGATTTCTCCAACAGTTTTAGATAACATAAGGAAGGTATGAAGTTTAGTCTTAAATGGTTAACCGATACTTTAGGTTATACGCTTGATAGCAAAGTGCTTCTTGATAAATTGACTATGGCTGGCCTAGAAATAGAGTCAAATGAAGCAGTATGCAAACCTTTCACACAAGTAATTATTGGATTAATAGAGCGCTGTGAACCACACCCTAACGCAGATAAACTTCAAGTGACTCACATCAATGTTGGAGAGGCTGACACGATACAGGTCGTTTGTGGGGCTAAAAATGCTAGAGCAGGGATTAAGATCGCCGTTGCTATCTGTGGAGCAGTTTTAGGTAGCGATTTAAAAATAAAAAAATCTAAATTGCGTGGAGTAGATTCACATGGGATGTGCTGTTCTGAAACTGAGTTAGGCCTGTATGATTCATCTGACGGCATTATTGAATTGCCAGAGGATGCGCCTATCGGTATGTCATTACGTGAATATTTACAATTAGATGACCGCATGCTTAGTTTATCAATTACGCCTAACCGAGGCGATTGCTTATCGCTAATGGGAATTGCGAGAGAGGCTGCTGCTTTATTAGAATTGCATGTTCAAGATTTAAAAATTAAAGATACTCCAGCAAAAATTTCGGATCAAAAAGAAGTTATTATAGAAAGTTTAACTACTTGTTCACATTATTCAGGCCGTTGTATTAACCATATTAATCCTAATGCGCAAACGCCTCTCTGGATTCAAGAAAAACTCCGTCGAAGTGGTATTCGGAGTATTAACCCTGTGGTTGATGTTACTAATTATGTGATGCTTGAACTGGGTCAACCGATGCATGCTTATGATGCAAATCAAATAAATGGTGCAATTCACATCAGGCATGCGAAACCCCAAGAAACAATTATTTTACTAAATGACAAATCTGTTACTTTAAATGAAGATTTTTTAATTATTTCTGATCAGCAAAATCCTTTGGCAATTGCAGGGATTATGGGTAGCAAAGAGAGCAGCGTGACGTCCCACACCCAAAATATTTTTTTAGAAAGCGCATGTTTTAATCCATTATCAATAGCGAATCGATGCAGGTTACTAGGCTTCCACACAGATTCTGCATTTCGATTTGAACGCGGCGTCGATCCTACGATTCAAATAAAAGCAATTTCTAGAGCAACTGAGTTGTTGTTAGAGATTGTTGGCGGGGAACCAGGACCGATTGTCAGCAAGCCAGAAAATTATCAAGTTGCTAATGTCGTTGTTGAGTTAAAATTATCCCAGGTCAATCGTTTGTTAGGGACCCAACTTTCCGATCAAAATATTTTAGATTTGCTTAAACGTTTAGATATCACTTGTGTTGACAAAACACAACGAATAGCAAAATTTTCTATCCCAGCACACAGAAGAGATTTAAAAATTGCAGAAGATTTAATTGAGGAAGTTGGCCGCGTATTGGGGTATGATAACATTCCTAGTACGCTACCTTCATTAACAGTAAGTCCTCGACTCAAATCAGACTCAAAAAAATCAATTGATCAACTTAAATTTCAATTAACTAATCTTGGCTATCACGAGGCGATTAATTATAGTTTTGTCGATAGTCAATTACAACAACAACTAGAGCCAAGCGATCGATGTGAAACTATTACTCTAAAAAACCCTATTTCGAAAGAGTTAAATGTGATGCGATGTAGCTTACTCAGTCATTTAGTGATAGCTGCCCGATACAACCAAAATCGCCAACAGCCACGAGGATTATTATTTGAGGTAGGCCGATGCTTTTATCGTAAGCAAAATGAAATTGAGCAACCTCAGCGAATCGCAGGAATACGTTGGGGCAATCATATTATTCCTCACTGGCGTGCAAATCATACAAACACAGATTTCTTTATTATTAAAGCTGATGTTGAAGCTATTCTCAAAAATTTAAAATTACAGGATTATTGTTTTCAGCATACAACTCATTCAGCATTTCATCCTGGACGGAGTGCTGAGATTATTTATCAAGGCAAAGCCATAGGGCTTATTGGTGAATTACACCCTAAGCTTCACAAAGACCTTGATCTGGCGCATCAACTGAGCTATTTCGAATTAGAAATAGATTCAATTAGCGTTAGAGAACTACCGACGTTTCAAGAGTTATCTAAATTTCCTAGTGTTAGTCGAGACATATCTCTCATTGTTGATAAGTCAGTCCCTGCTGCAGATATCGTTGCATCTATACGAGAGTGTGCGGGAGAGTACTTAGTGGGTGTTCAAATTTTTGACTCATTTTGTAGCGATCGATTTGCTGCTCATAAAAAAAGCGTTGCTTTTAATTTAGTGTGGCAAGATAAGCAAAAAACCTTGGAAGATGTAACAATTAGTGAATTAATGGAAAATGTATTAAAATTTTTAAGTGAGCGGTTCGATACAGTGTTAAGGGAGTAACACATATGGCACTAACTAAAGCAGATTTAATTCATTTACTCGTTGATCAATATCATTTTAATAATAAGCTCGCAAAAGCATACGTTGACACTTTTTTTGAGCTTATTATCAGTGGCATTCAACAAGATGGTTGCGTTAAAATTTCTGGTTTTGGTAAATTTTCAACCCGCAAAAAACACTCAAGGCCAGGAAGAAATCCGAAAACTGGAGAGTTTGCGAAAATTAAAGCTCGTAAAGTGGTGACCTTCAAAGCAGGCCAAAAGCTTAAAGATATTATAGAAGGATCGCTTGAGACTAATTTAATTGACTCATTTGATGATTAACTATTTGACCTAGAACATCAAGACTAATAATATAATCTTGGTTCGGGGCGTAGCGCAGCTTGGTAGCGCACTTGCATGGGGTGCAAGGGGTCGCAGGTTCAAATCCTGCCGTCCCGACCATACTAAACTCTAAAAATATCAAACAGATGCAATATACGACAAAACCATACCAGCCGTTACGTGGTTCAATCAGTGTTCCTGCTGATAAATCAATAACTCATCGCGCGCTCATTTTCAATAGTTTAGCACAGCATGAAGCACTCATCGATAATCCGCTGCTTGCGAAAGATACACTAGCAACTATTAATGCTTTGCGTAACTTAGGTGTTAAGATTCAGATTAACCCGCAAAATTCTCAAATTTTACTAAAGAGTAAAAGTTTTACTCAACCTCTTACTGCAGTGAACTGCGGTAATTCTGGCACAACTGCTCGTTTATTGTGTGGGTTATTAGCTAGATCTCCATTGCGTGTCACTTTAACCGGTGATGATTCATTACGTAACAGACCCATCCAACGGGTAGCTTACCCACTGAGCTTAATGGGCGTTTATTTCGATAATCAAACCACTTTACCAATGACTATTGCAGGTACTGTAAATTTAAAACCAATTAATTATCATCTTTCTGTTGCAAGTGCCCAAGTTAAGACAGCATTATTACTTGCGGCTCTCCAAGCATCTGGTACTAGCTATATCCACTTAACCGGTGCTTGCCGTGATCACAGTGAACGTTTATTTGAATTGATGGGAGTAGAGCTTCAAGTTGAGCAAAAAACAATAAAAATCAATGGTCCTCAAACCATTCATTCTCAATCAATGGTAGTGCCAGGAGATTTTTCTGCGGCTGCTTTTTGGATTATCGCCGCAACTTTAGTCCCTGATTCTGAACTATTAATCAAAGGTGTGGGAGTCAATCCTTCACGAACAGGTTTGCTAACAGTATTGAATGCGATGGGGGCAGATATTAGTTTTACCAATCAGCGTATCGTATCTAATGAACCTATTGCAGATCTTATTGTTAAATCTGCAAATTTGATTGCAACTGAAGTGACTGAAGAATTAATTGCTAATTTGCAAGATGAAATTCCTATTTTGTTGATTGCTGCAGCGTTTGCCAAAGGAACAACAGTGATTCATGGTATCAGTGAGCTACGTGTCAAAGAGAGTGACCGAGTAACTGCAATGCAGCAAGGCTTAATAGCTTGTGGAATTGCTGTTGAAGTTATTCTTGATACAATAAAAGTTACGGGTAACCTCATTCAACCTGCAAACATTAAGAGTTTTAGCGATCACAGAATTGCCATGGCATTTATTATTGCCGGTGGTTGTAGTGGCGTACCGATGACAGTTGATAATGTTAACTGCATAGATGTATCGTATCCTAATTTTCTAAAAGCGACTCAACGTTGGCATAAAATGGTATCATTTCCTTTGTAAACTTGGTGCTTTATATCAAACAAAAATTTGTTATAATAATGACCTGAGTCAATTAGGGCCTATTTATTGATGAAAAATTTTAATTTTACTGCTTTTATCGTTATGGTGCGTAGTTTATGGACAACCCTTTACTATTCTTTAACTGTAATGACTTATTCAATGTTGGGTAAGTTAAATCGAAAGCGGGTTAATGGGATATTAGATCGTTGGTCAGCAAGTTTACTGAAAATCGTAAAGCTTAAATATGAAGTTTATGGAAAAATTCCAGCCCAAGAGCCTGGGCGGAGGTACATTTTAATGAGCAATCATGCGAGCCACTACGACATTCCAATCACGTTGCAAGCTTTTTCCAATTATTGTATTCGAATGATCGCGAAAAAAGAATTATTTCAGGTCCCTGTTTGGGGCAAGGCAATGCGCCAATCAGAATTTATGTCAATTGATAGAGAAAATCGTAAGCAAGCGCTTTTAGACTTAGAATTTGCTAAAGATAAATTATCAAGTGGTATTACTACTTGGGCAGCCCCTGAAGGTACACGTACTCGGACAGGTGAGCTAGGCCCTTTGAAAAAAGGCCCAGTAGTATTGGCTATCCAGACTGAGGCGATTATTATTCCTTTTATCATTAAAGGTTCTCGTAAGGTGTTACCTGCGGATACCTGGAAATTTAGCACGGGTGAAAAAGTCGATGTGGTGATTGGTGAACCAATAGATGCCAAAACTTATCGATTAAAACAACGTAAAGAATTGCTCGAGACAGTTGAACAGCAATTTAAAGAATTACTTAATTATTCTGCTAATTGCTCATAATAGCTGCAGCTATAGCTTGCTTAAATATTTGATTTAGCAGATAATTGCAATATGTTTGCAAAAGAAAAGCCGATGTCTAGCGTGCCGGTAATAACTATAGATGGCCCAAGTGGCGCTGGTAAAGGCACCATATCATATATCCTATCAGAGAAGTTAGGTTGGCACTTTTTAGATAGTGGCGTCATTTATCGCTGTCTAGCTTATAAAGTTTATACTAACCGAGTTGATCTTTTTGATACAGCTAAGATTACTTTGCTTGCAGAATATATGGAACCAAAGTTTATACATCATAAAAGTGATAAATTTCAAGTATGGTTAGATAATGAAGATGTCACAACTTTGATTCGTGCTGAAAATATTGGCCAAATTGCATCTAAAATTTCCAATCATTGTCATGTCCGGCAAGCTTTACTCCACTGTCAGCGACAGTTTGCTCAGTTTCCAGGCCTTATTGCCGATGGTCGAGATATGGGAACCGTGGTTTTTCCTCATGCTGAACTTAAAATATTTTTAGAGGCGGATCCAAGTGAGCGTGCTCGTCGGCGCTATTCTCAGCTCAAAGAAACGAATAGCGATATTACTTTAGAACAAGTAACAACCGCATTATTAGAGCGAGATAAACGTGACCAAGAGCGTTCAATAGCACCGTTAGTTGCGGCAAATGATGCAGTAACAATTGATACCACGCATATTAGCATTGCGGAAACAGTTGAGGAAGTGTTACGATTAGCGCATGAAAAAAAATTAGTAGTTGCTCAGTGTGTGTAGCTATCTAGGGGCGGTTTTTAACTCTTGCGGTTAAAAATCAAATTTAAAACAAGAATACTCTATCAAAAAGTATTCTTCAACAAATAGGTCTTACTCTTGTAGTGAGATCAAAAGGACATTCAATATGGCTGAAAATTTTGCGGATTTATTTGCAGAAAGTATAAAACAAGACAATATGCAAGTAGGCAGCGTCATCAGTGCTACGGTTATTCGCGTAGAAAAAGATTATGTTATTGTAGATGCTGGTTTTAAATCTGAAGGCGTAATTCCTGTCGAGGAATTTTACGATGAACATAATCAAGTTACTGTTAGTGAAAATGACACAGTTGACGTTGCGCTTCTGGCCTTAGAAGACGGTTTTGGTGAAACCAGGGTTTCGCGTGAAAAAGCTAAACGCGCGGCCGCATGGGCTAAGTTAGAGAAAGCGTATGAAGCAGGCGACACGGTTAATGGAATTATCAGCGGAAAAGTTAAAGGCGGATTTACAGTCGATATTGATAGTATCAGAGCATTTTTACCAGGCTCACTCGTGGATGTGCGACCTGTTCGTGACACCGGGTATTTAGAAGGCAAAGAGCTTGAATTCAAAGTAATTAAAATGGATATTAAGCGTAATAACGTTGTTGTATCGCGACGAGCAGTTGTTCAAGAAGAAAATACGGCTGAGCGAGGCGCATTCCTCGAAACCTTAACTGAAGGTTCAGCAACCAAAGGAATCGTAAAAAATCTAACTGATTATGGTGCGTTTATTGATTTAGGCGGAGTTGATGGACTTTTACACATTACTGATATGTCTTGGAAGCGGATTAAACATCCAAGTGAAATGATCAACGTCGGTGATGAAATCAGTGTGATGATCCTTAAATTTGATAAAGATAGGAATCGTGTATCTTTAGGTTTGAAACAGCTAGGCGAAGATCCATGGGTTAATATAACAAGACGTTATCCACCAGAAACTCGATTGACGGGTAAAGTGACAAATATCACAGATTATGGTTGTTTTGTCGAAATTGAAGAGGGTGTAGAGGGTCTAGTCCATGTTTCTGAAATGTCTTGGACAAATAAAAACATCCATCCAAATAAAGTGGTTCAATTAGGACAAGAAGTTGAAGTGTTGGTTCTCGAAATCGATGAAGACAGACGTCGAATTTCTTTAGGTATCAAGCAATGCCAGCAAAATCCATGGCAAGAGTTTGCAACTAAGCATAAAGAAGGCGATTTAGTTAAAGGTGCAATTAAATCAGTCACTGATTTTGGTATCTTCATCGGCTTAGAGGGAGAAATTGATGGTTTAATACACTTAAACGATATTTCTTGGACAGAGCCAGGTGAGCGAGCTATTCGCAATTATAACAAGGGTGATGACATTGAAGCAGTGGTCCTTACCGTTGATCCTGAACGCGAACGTATTTCACTAGGAATTAAACAACTTGATTCAGATCCATTCAATGCTTATGTTGAAAGCCACCCTAAAGGAAGCATGGTCAGTGGAACTGTTAAAGCTGTTGACCCTCGTGGGGCAACCATTCGTTTAACTGAAACAATTGATGGTTATATCAAAGTGCAAGAGTTAGCATTTGATAATATCAAAGATGCGAGTGAAGTTGTCAGCGAAGGCGATGCTATAGAAGCCGCGATTATCGGTGTCGATAAAAAATCAAGGACGATTAGTTTATCAGTCAAAGCAATGATTAAAGCGAGTGAAGGTGCGGTATCAGCAGGCAATGCAAATGCTACCCTTGGTGATTTGTTTAAACAGCAAATGGACTCTAAAGATGAATAATAGTTTTATTCTTTAACTTTGCATAATATTAGAAAGGGGGCATTTTAAATGTTCCCTTTTTTAAAGTCTTGAGGACAATGAATGCGTATCATTTCTACTTTAATCATATTTGTGTCTTTGATCATTTTAGTAGCTTTTGCATGCATTAATTCCCAATTAATTACTTTTAATTATTTTTTTGGAATTATCAAATTACCACTTTCAGTGCTTATAGGATTATCGTTTGCTTCTGGATGTCTTATATCTCTGATATTTACAGTTAAACTAATGATTATCAATAAAATTAATCATTTGAAACTATATCGGCTTACTCGACGTCATAAGCTAATCTCTCAATCAAGTAAAAAACCAACAATGCATGATTAGGAATCATTAATGTCTCAATGGTTGCTTATTATACTTCCTGTAGTAGCTATCGTCAGTTGGTGGTTAGGCCGAAAAAGTCACTTATCACAATCAAATGATTCGACACCACATGCCAAAGAATACATCCAAGGAATCAATTATCTATTGAATGAGCAAGCAGATAAGGCTGTTGAATTATTTATCCATTTAATTGAAGTTGACGATGACACATTAGAGACTCATATAGCTCTGGGAAATCTTTTCAGGCAGCGTGGAGAAGTTGATCGAGCCATCAGAATTCATCAAAATATAATTGCTAGACCGCAAATATCAAAATCTCATCGTATTAAGGCGCTGCTGGCGCTAGGACGGGATTATATGTTAGCAGGGGTCTTTGATAGGGCTGAAAAATTAATGTCTGAAGTGATTGATAGTGGCGAATATGTGACCGATAGTTTACTTTACTTACTTGATATTTACCAGCAAGAAAAGGATTGGGAGCAAGCAATCATTGTTTCACACCGACTTGCCAATCATACAGGGAAAACAATGCAAACCGAAATTGCGCATTATTACTGTGAGTTAGCTTTGGAAGCAAAAAAAGATATTGGTGTTGACCAAGCCTCGCGCTATTTAAAACGTGCGTTTTCTGTCGACTACAAGTGTGTTCGGGCATCTTTACTGCTAGGTCAATGGGAAATAGAGGCGGGTCATCATTTGAACGCAATGCGCGTTTTGCAGAGAGTTTATAAGCAAGATCCGGATTTTTTTTCTGAAGCTATTCCAGGGTTGTTAGAGTGCGCTGTTTCAATACAGAAAGAGCACGCGATGATACAATTTCTATTAGAATGCGTCGATGCACAAACTCATCCATCAATAGTTGCTGTCATAGCAAAATATCTACAGCAATCTAAAGATTCACAGACCGCCTTACAATTTGTTGAGCAACAATTAGATCAAAATCCTTCGTTATCAGGAATACTCGAATATCTAAATCTTCAAGCAGGTATAACAACAGGGCATGGGTTACAAATTATACAAACTCTGATGAGGATAATTGTTCAAATGCTTTCTGCTCGTCCCTTATATCAATGCATTAAGTGTGGATTTTCAGGTAAAGTATTGCATTGGCAGTGTCCAAGCTGTAAATTATGGGGTTCCATTAAACCACTAATAGGTACTGAGAGTGATCAATTCACCTAGAATATTCGTTGCTTTAGATTATCCTAATATTAGACAAGCTGAAAATTTTATTAGTAAAGTCACTCCTAACGATTGTGGATTGAAAATTGGCAAAGAATTATTTATTTGCAGCGGGCCTGATTATGTCCGTAAATTAGTCGATCAAGGGTACCAAGTTTTTCTTGACTTAAAAATTCACGACATTCCCAATCAAGTTGCAGGAGCTGTACGCTCAATTGCTGAACTAGGGGTCGCTTATTTTACTGTTCACGCTTTGGGCGGGCCATCAATGCTAGCTGCAGCACTGGATAGCCTTAGTCGCTATCGAAACCCACCAATATTACTAGCTGTCACTATATTAACTAGTTTAAATCAAGAAGAACTCAATAAGATTGGAATTTCGCAATCATTAGAACAAACCGCTTGTCAATTAGTGGCTCTAGCCTACCAAGAAGGGGTTCGTGGGTTTGTTTGTTCTGCGCTTGAGCTTGCGCAATTAAAATTATTGGCGCCTGAGGCATGCTTTGTGACGCCTGGTATTCGGTTAGACCTCTCCAATAAGCATGATCAATCTCGAATTATGACCCCCTTAAAAGCATATCAAGCCGGAGCTGACTATTTAGTGATCGGACGCAGCATCACAGAGACGAATGATCCATTAAAAACATTAACAGAAATTAACCATTCATTGGAAGGAGTTGTCAAATGACAGTTGTAAAACCTAAAATTCGAGGCTTTATTTGTACCACAGCGCACCCAGAAGGATGCCGTGAACATGTCAAACAACAAATCGAATATGTGAAACAAAATCTCCCAATCGACGGTCCTAAAAATGTGTTAGTCATAGGCGCATCCACTGGATATGGTTTAGCCTCTTGGATTAGTGCTATTTTTGGTGCTCACGCAAATGCTGTCGGAGTATTTTATGAACGAGAAGCAAAAGGAGATCGAACAGCAACTGCGGGTTGGTACAATGTAGCTGCAGTAGAAGCGTTTGCGAAACAAGAAAATATTTTTGTCGCATCAGTCAACGGAGATGCATTCGCAGATGATGTAAAAGCAAAAACATGCCAAATCATTAAAAATCATCTGGGAAAAATTGATTTAATTGTCTATAGCTTAGCTTCACCACGACGAATGCTACCTAATTCAGGTGAAGTTGTGAACTCAGTACTCAAGACCACTGATAAAGAATATTCTAATAAAACAATTGATCCAATTAAAGGGGATCTAGGCACAGTAACAATTACTCCTGCAAACAAAGAGGAAATAGCAGCAACTGTAAAAGTGATGGGCGGAGAGGACTGGTATTTATGGATGCAAGCTCTGAATCAACATCAATTGCTTGCTAATGGAGTAAAAACCATTGCTTATTCATATGTAGGTCCAGAAATTACTTATCCGATATATCGTCAAGGAACCATTGGCAAAGCCAAAGAACATCTTGAACAGACAGCCACGGAAATTACACAATTTTTAAGTCCTCAGGGCGGTCAAGCTTTGGTGTCTGTCAATAAAGCGCTAGTAACTCAAGCAAGTGCTGCCATTCCCGTGGTACCGTTATATATTTCGCTGCTATATCAAGTGATGAAAAATAAGCAAATCCATGAAGGTTGTATTGAGCAAATCTACCGTTTATTTCAAGACTTTGTTTATTCTTCTAAACCTATTATTACCGATGAAAAGAATCGCATAAGAATAGATGATCTCGAAATGAGACAAGATGTGCAAGACGAAATAAAAACAGCTTGGGAAACAGTGAATCAAGACAACTTGTTGGACTACGCTGACCTTCAAGGCTATCAAGATGATTTTTATAAGTTATTTGGCTTTGGATTTAAGCATATCGATTATGATAAAGAAGTTGATATAGACATAACGATACCCAGCTTAGCCAATAGTCTTTTAGAAACAGTCTAATTCATAAGCCTAATTATTATATTAATTAAATAATTAGGCTTGATACTAGGTGATGCTATGAGTTAGCTTTTGGTATAAATGTAGTACGCTATTAGTGATTGAATCTGTTAATATTTCTGGAATTCTCTTTTTTGTTAAATAAATGACTTCAAAAATATTATGATCTTGATATTTATCAAAAATCTCATCTTGACTGGTATTGAGACGATCAACTAAGTTCATTTCTTTAGCTAATTCAGCACTCCAATATTCTCCAGTACCTACTTGAGCAATGTCAATGGCAGGCCGGTATTCACTAATAAACGATTTAAATTGCTGATGAATAGCATCAACTTCTTCTTGAACTTTTAATCTGGATTTTTCAGTATTCTCACCAAACATAGTCAAAGTACGTTTATATTCTCCTGCAGTTACTTGTTCAAAGTCAATGTGATTATGTTTTAGTAATTTATGGAAATTAGGAATTTGCGCCACGACACCTATTGAGCCGATGATGGCAAAAGGAGCTGCGACTATCTCATCAGCAACTGCAGCCATTAAATACCCCCCACTTGCAGCAATACAATCAATACAAACAATTAAGTGAATATTCCGTTTTTTTAGTCGTAGCAGCTGTGCTGCAGCATGACCATAATTAGGGACCATCCCACCACCACTTGTCAGGCGCAAAATAACCTTATCATCACTATTTGCAACGGATAAAATTGCATTGATCTGTTGAACCAGCTGCTGAGTTTGAGAAGCACGAACATCGCCATCGTAAGTTATCACAAAAATTCTCGGCAAATCAGAAGTTTTTTGGGTTTTAATTCGTTTTTTTTCTGACTTTAAGAATTGTTTATAAGCCGGTTTTTCAGCGATTGTCTCATGGTATTCTTTCCGTAATTTAAAAAATTGCTTGCTAAGCGACTTAAATTTTATTCGGTTATATTGTGCCATTTTATTTTTAGTTAAAACCATGACAAGTGCAACTAAAATAATTAAAATGGCAACGACGATTGTAAATGTTTTTGCTAAAAATAAGCCGTAATCAGCTAAAAATGTCATGTGGATATCCTATAATCTTAAAAAATTCAATTTTTTCATAAGCTGAATTTACCGACAATGAGATTGATTAGCAATTAAAACTTGCGTGTTTAATAAGCATTCAATAAAAATGTTTAACTTATTAACAATATTTTTTGGTTTTTCATTATTCAGGTGCAATAAACGGTTAGGAGTCAATGACAACAATCATGTACACAACTTGTTTGTCAATAAATTTTAGGTGACAATATGGGCATTACTTTAATAAAATCATCTATGCAAGTAAACTCAATAGCAATTAAACAACTGACGTATGACTATCAAGATCGGCTTTTTGAACGATTGGATTTGATTATAGAGAGTGGTTCGCTGGTACAAATCACTGGGAAAAATGGTGCAGGTAAGTCAACTTTACTAAAAATTTTAGCAGGGATTCTCCCAATTGAACCTCACTCGATGTTTATTAATGATTGCAATGACCGACAAGTATTTGCTCTTTATCAACAACGAATACGTTACATAGGACACCAACCAGGCTGTAAAGCTGAGCTTACTGTTGATGAAAACCTGCAATACGATAGCGTTATTTACAATCAAATGCTACCCATGAATTTAGTTGATCATTTAACCCATTGGCAATTAAATCATTACCAACACAATCTTGTGCAATATCTTTCGTATGGTCAAAAGCGCAAAGTTTCGATGCTAAAATTAACTTGCTTTCCTGGCCAAATATGGCTTTTAGATGAACCTTATGTTGGGCTTGACAAAGCAGCCTGTGAATTTTTAACTAAAATCATTAACAGTCATGTTCAGAATCAAGGCATTGTGATATTATCTACCCACCAAGAAATCGCCAATTTTGGGTTGGTTGCTGAAAAAATTATCAATTTATGAATGCTGTGAAAATTTATTACACAATGTTACACCTTGAATGTGCTTGTATGTGGCGTAAGCAGCTACAATGCCTACAAGGCCTCATGTTTTTTTGTCTGAGCGTAGTTTTTTTACCTTTCGCTGTAGGCAGTGACCTAAATATCTTACAAGCTGTAGGCCCAGGGTACATGTGGATCATGGCTATTTTTGCTAGTTTATTGACCGCCGACTCAATATTCAGTATCGATAATCAATCCGGTTTTCTAGAGAAAACGGTGAGCGCTCCTGATTGTTTAACGGCTTACTATTTTGCAAAACTAACGGCTTATTTTATATTCTCAAGTGTACCTGTAATTTTATTGACTCCTGTCTTAAGCCTTTTATATCAATTGTCAATATTTACTATTATTATACTTTCTATAACTTTAACCTTAGGGACATTCATATTAAACTTATTTACTCTACTTGGCTCAATTTTAACTTTACCGGTAAACCAACGTAATAATTTGGTTCAATTATTAATATTACCGATGATAACCCCAGTACTTATTATCGGCACCATGGCAAGTTATTTTACTGAACCTAACCAACTAACATTTAGTTATATTTATCTATTACTAGCAATATTCTTAGTCGCAATGTTTTTATTACCGATTGCTAGTATCTATTTGCTTAGATGCGGGAACACTTAATATGTTTATTTTAAAATCATATCTATCACTTGCAAAGTGTTATGACATTGCACACAGAATATCTTCAATTATTTCTCCAGCAATAATCCCATGTTTTACCCTTGGATTGGTTTGGTCGTTATTTATTGCGCCTACTGATTTTCAACAGGGGCAGGCCTATCGTATTATTTATTTACACGTGCCGAGCGCTATATTAAGCTTAAATTTATATTTTATTATGGGAATACTAGCTTTAGGATATTTAATTTGGCGAATTAAAATATTTAGTTTATTGATACAGTGTTTAGCGAAAGTAGGCATTGTCTTTTCAGGATTGGCGTTGGTTACAGGATCAATTTGGGGAAAACCTATGTGGGGTACTTGGTGGATATGGGATGCACGGCTTACCTCAACTTTAATATTATTTTTTCTCTATCTAGGCATTTTAGCTTTAAATCGATCAATTACTCAATCGAGAGCAAAAGATTCTGCCTGTGCTGTCTTAACACTGATTGGTACAGTAAATATCCCAATCATTCATTACTCTGTCGTTTGGTGGAATACTTTACATCAAGGTGCAACGATTACCCAATTTTGGGCACCTAAAATTGATCACGCAATGCTTAAACCGTTAATTTATATGCTACTATGCTATATCATGTATGTTATTGTAGTCGTATCAAACTTATTAATTAAAGCAATAGCTGAGCGTGAAAGTCATACTCAGTGGCTAAAAAAGAGGCTGCTTGAAGATGTATTTTGAATTATTAAATATTTTTAATATGGATAAAAATGGTCTGTATATTTGGTCTGCATATACGGTAGTGACAATCACTTTAATTGTTTTTTATATCATTTCAAATAGGAAAAAGTAGTGCCTATGCATCCGTTAAGAAAGAAGACACTATTTACTATTTGCTGTGGTTTATTGGTTTTGGTGACAGCTATAACATTAGTTATGGTGGCACTTAAAGAAAATATTAATCTTTACTATACACCTACTGAATTAGTGAATGCAAAAAATCTTCCAGCCAAAGCGATAAAAGTAGGGGGGATGGTCGAAAATCTTCAAACTGTTCGTCAAAAAAAAGCGGTTCGATCAACTTTTATACTGACTGATCTAAAAAATTATGTTTCTATTACCTATACAGGACTGCTTCCTGACTTATTTCGTGAAGGCAAAGGAGCAGTAGTCTCTGGCTACTACAAAGATAATATTTTTGTTGCAAGCCAAGTACTGGCTAAACACGATGAAAACTATATGCCGCCTAACATTCGAGGTATGAAGAATGCTTCCTGAAATTGCAATTTTTGGCTTGAGTTTGGCATTATTATTTGCAGTAATGCAGTTTATACTGCCTATTATGGGTTTTAAAACTCAATCAAACAATTATTTTGTTTTAACTGAGTGGGCTGCAACTTTACAGTTTGTGGTGCTATTAGTTTGTTTCAGCTGCTTGGCAATCAGTTTCATTAATAATGATTTTACAGTTAATTACATTGCTAAACAATCTGCATTGACATTACCTTGGTATTATAAAATAGCGGCTTGCTGGGCAGGTCATGAAGGATCATTGTTGCTTTGGATTTGCATTGTAGCTTTCTGGACTTGCATGTTAGTTTTTTTCGCAAAGCGAATGCCTCTAGCATTTAAAGCAACTGTGCTTGGAATCTTAGCTTTAATGAACTTTGGCTTTTATGTATTTTTATTTGTTTCTTCTCAGCCGTTTAGTCGAAATTTTGTTCAAGTTGGTTTAGATGGTAGTGACTTAAATCCAATTTTGCAAGACCCAGGCTTACTATTTCATCCACCAGTTTTATATATGGGATATGTCGGTTTTGCTATTACATTTGCAATAGCTGCTGCAGGCCTCATACATAATAAGATTGATCAACAGTGGGCAATATGGATTAAACCCTGGGTATTGTTATCATGGTGCAGTTTAACATTAGGTATCGTTTTTGGTAGTTGGTGGGCTTATCACGTGCTTGGTTGGGGAGGATGGTGGTTTTGGGATCCAGTTGAAAACGCTTCATTGTTGCCTTGGTTGCTCGCAACTGCTTTGCTGCACATCTTGCAAGTTACTAAGAATCAACAGCAACTTAGATTTATTTGTGTGCTTGTTGCGATTTTAACTTATATTATGAGCTTACTCGGTACATTTTTAGTACGTTCAGGCGTCTTAATTTCAGTCCACACTTTTGCAACGGACTCCAGTAGAGGTATTTTTCTACTGGCTTATTTATTAATTATTGCCACTATCAGTATTTTACTGCTGGCTTATCGTTATCCAAAACTATGTCAAAAAAATTCACTGTTAATGATCAGCCGGCCAGGATTGATTCTATGCAACAGTATTTTATTATTAGTAATGGCTGCTACTGTGCTACTAGGTACTTTGTATCCACTAATATTAGAAGTCTTAGGTATAGCTAAAATATCTGTTGGTATGCCTTT
>Ga0100402_1000611_pt1 | contig 42323 bp, 34 predicted proteins | sample CryGeyme20150102_FD_80419 | JGI IMG/M metagenome (GOLD analysis project Ga0100402, IMG submission 80419) | Groundwater microbial communities from Crystal Geyser aquifers in Utah, USA - Crystal Geyser metaG 2015-0102 | ecosystem: Environmental > Aquatic > Deep subsurface > Groundwater | place... | reverse complement strand
TTATTCATGCTCTTGCACCCTACATATACTTGCGAGCTCACAGAATTGACAAGTGCCTGAAGTTTTAGGATTTACTGCTGCATAACCGGCTTGAAACTGGGCCACTAAGTTTACTATATCGTTTTCCCAATCAGCAAGCTGAGTTTGCCATTGAATAGCTTTTATTCCTGAAATTTCTGTATCGTATTGAGATAGCCCATGGATTTTCTGGATATTAGCATTGATAGTCACAAATGCTATCGCGTGACTTTTTTGCGTGTTGGCTAAGGCATAGATAGGTAATTGAGGTTCATTCACCCTAGGCGTTTGCCACTGATTTACACTCAAGGGTTTTTTACTCGTTTTATAGTCAATAATTAAGTAGTTACCATTTGCAAGTTTATCGATCCGATCAACTCGTAGATTGAATTGTAAATTATTGACTGTGAAGTTACATGTGGTTTCGAGAGATTCAACAATAAATGGTGGTCTTTTTTGTTCTTCAGATAGCCATTTTTTAATGATTTTTATTGTACGATTGAGCTCTAGTTGATGTATGACTTCTGGATATACATGTTTTTTAATAATCCATTCATTATAAATATCAGTCAAACTGTTTTCTATACTTGATGAAGTTAATTGGTTTAATCGAATGGATGTTTGATACTTCAACCAAAATTTTTCTAGTACTGTATGAAGAATAATCCCTCGATCGAGCGCATTAACCCCCAATTGTTCTAATGGTTGGGGTTTTAATTCTAAGCGGTGATACATGTAAGCTTTAAATGGACACTGCGCTTGATTCTTTATCACACTCGAACCACCTGAAACTTTTTTTAAGGTGTAACTTGAGCCATAGCTATCATCAATTTGTTCTAACTTCGGTTCGCAGTTTTGTCGGTACTTCGAATGATAGTCGATTTTACTCGTTTCAACCTGAAGATGTGCAAGCAAAGGAGTAGGTGTAGCAGGAGAATCTTCATTAGAAGTAAAGCTATAAAATATATTTTGCCAGGTTCTATGCCAGATTTTCTGGGTACTTTTTGCATATGACAATTGTCTACGGGCACTTGAGTGGGGGAGTTGATACTGATGTTGCAAATTAAATGGAATAAAAGGATTTAACTTAACAGGCATTGGCCAACTTTCTGCACAAAATTGACTAACCCATGTTGCTTGTGATACCAAACCTGTGGCTTCTAGCAGTCCTAAAATTTGGATATCTGGGTGTTTGTTTTCTATATCGAACAACGTTGTTTTCAATAAATGGGTCAAGTCATTGATTATATCGATACTTGTAAACTTAGATTTCAACTGAGAAAATGACTCTAAATCTAATAGAACTTGCTGCCATTTTTTAAGCAACTGATATTCAAAGCTTGATAATGACCTAGATGATAATTGAAAAAATTTTTCGGTGATAGAATCAATTGTGTCCAGCCAAAAAGACATGGATTGCGGCTCATTATTTAAATGAATGCTATTCATTGAAGCATGCAAAATAGGAGAGTTGAATTGTTGACTGCGAATCATGAGTTGTTGTAAATCAATCTCGTCGTCATATTGTTTTGAGAGTTGTTCTAACAAAAGAAGCCTAGGTACTTGTTCTTCATGAGCCCCGACTAAATACAAAGATTGCAACCATTCAGCGGCCTCATCTGTGGTAATTTTTGAAAAATATATTTTGAAACTAATATAGAGTGCTCGTATCAAAGGAAGATGAAACAACACTTCACCACCACCAATATCGAATTTACGTGAACTATGATGATATGATTGTGTTTTTCGAAAATGATACGCAATTTGTGAATATTGTTTATGAATGTCCGGAACAATACAAATCAATGGTAAACGAGTGTTGAGATCAGTGGTGAATGCCCATTCAGCCATTGCAGCAATTTCTTGATCGAATTCCACAAAACTTCGATATTTTTCTGATTCATGTGGCAACTCAAGCAAAAGTGGCTTGACTTGAATCTTTTTATTAACTAAGCATTTAAAAAACAACTGTTGTAAAGGTGTTTGTTCACTGAATCCGATCATCACAATGTGTTTAGGTAGATTTAAATATTCAATATTTCTTATCAAATCTAATATTGCTGAAGGTTCATCAGTTAAGCCATAGTCAGAGCACAATGAAAGATAATGTCTAACCGACCGCAAAAAATACAATTGATCGGGGTTGGTGTAAAGCTCAACTTGCTCAAGCGATATTTGCCAGTGTTGTAAATACTGCCAAGCTGTAGACATATCATGCGTAAGATTTTGTACATTTGTTATATGATTACTCGATGATAGGGATTGTTGCCATAGCCGATGTTGTTGAACAGTTGAAATCAGTTGAATCTCAGTTCGGCCTAAAAACAATAACTCTTGATGTAAATTTTTTACCCATGCTTGCCAAGGCATGATGACCGGTACAACACTAGCAGTACAAGTTTGGTACTGGCACCAATCTTTTATTAGAAATTCTGCAATCCGATTATTCGCTGTAATAATCAAATGAGAAGGCTCAGCACTGATTTGTTGTAAATATTTAGCCCAAGGATACACAATTTTATAATCAATTTATCTTATGGATATCATAACAGGAAAACGATCAATTAACACACGCAATATTAGCCCGTTGCTGTAGCCCGCGGATTAGGGATATTCAATTTTTGACCAGGACGAAGGCTGTTATTTAAATCTTTATTTGCCAGTATTAGCTGATTAACGGATAGCTCATAATTTTTAGCAATCTTCCATAAACTATCTCCAGCTTTAACAATATATAATTGCCCATTAAAACGACTTTTCAAAGACCGTTTTTTTATGTTTTCATTATGCTCTTGCAAAGGAATAATATGAGTATTCTTAGGAATTAGTAACACTTGTGAAGGTTGGACCTGTGTATAACTGATATGATTAGCCGCTAAAATTGAAGTCTTAGTAGTATGGTACTTTTTACTTATTTGTTCTAGAGTTTCATTACTTTTAACGGTGTGGCGCGCGACTTTACTGTGTTTTCCAGTTTGTTTAATCAAGTTATTTTCAAAAATACTCAAAACTTCAATTGGCAATAGTAACTGGTGCGGGCCATCAGGATCGGTAGACCATCGATTATATCCAGGATTTAATAAATACAATTCAGTCAGGCTGATATTGGCCATTTCTGCTGCTTGAGCTAAGTTAATTTGAAAACCTATATCGACTGCCGTGAAATAAGGCTTCACAGGAATAGGGTCTAACTTAATATGATATTTTTTAGGGTGATTAACGATCTCAGCCAAAGCCTACAAACGAGGAACATAGGATCGCTTTTCATAAGGTAACTTAAGTGACCAAAAATCAGTTTTAATATGATGTGCTTTATTATATCGTATTGCTCTTTGCACACTACCTTCACCACAATTATATCCAGCAACCGCTAAGTTCCAATTCTTTGAAAATAGTCGGTTTAAATAGCTTAAGTAGTTTAACGCTGCCTCAGTAGATACAATAACGTCACGACGACCATCATACCACCAGTTTTGCTTTACCCCAGCATCGGTGGCTGTGGCAGGCATAAATTGCCATAGTCCAGCAGCTCCGACCCATGAATGAGCAAAAGGGTCATACGCACTTTCGATGATTGGTAATAAAACTAGCTCGCCGGGTAAATTTCGCTTTTCAACGATTTGAGCAATATAGTACATATAGGGCTGGGCTTGTTTAGCGACCCGTTTAAGATAGGCTTGATTGTTTTGAAAATAACGAATTTGTTCTTTAACTTCTTTACGATGCGCTTGATGATCCAGCTGAAAATTATCTGCAATATATTCCCATAAATTATTACTTGCATATGCAAAGTGACAACTCGCTATAAATGTTAACAATCCAAGGTATAACAATCGCATAAACGAAGAGCCTACGTGGCACGCAAAAAATCAATTTCAGAAAAACTAAACTTATCTTTCAACGTACGTAAAGTTTGAAACAATGTTACATTGTCGGCAAATTCTTGCCCTAGTTGAGTCTCACAGTGTTTTCTAAATACTAAGTCATCAAGACGCAGAAAAGGATTGGTTTGTTTTTCCATAGCTAGTTTTTCTGGAATCGTAATATCACCTGCAAATCTGATTTTGGTGATTTTTTGCACACGCTGCTTGAGTTTAAGGTTATTCGGTTCTATAGACAAGGCAAACATCAAGTTCTGCAAAGTATACTCATGAGCGCAGTATATCATTATATCATCATTCAAGTGAATAAATTTTGACAATGAATTGACCATTTGTTTAGCTGTGCCTTCAAAAACTCGGCCACATCCGCCTAAAAATAGGCAATCGCCTGGGAATAAACAAGTTGCATCATAAAACGCTATATGATCGAGAGTATGCCCAGGAACTGCTAAAACATTGAAACTTTGTTTAAACTCTGGAATCATAACTTCGTCACTTTGAGATACATAGTCGCTAATGAAAGCTAAATTGCTCCTTTCTGAACCGTAGACTGGAATATGAAAATAGTCGATTAGTTTCGCCACGCCGTTGGTATGATCAGGGTGATGGTGAGTAATAAAGATCGCGCAAGGCTTTATTTTTGTATCGTTTAAGAAAGCGAGCACCGGTTCCGCATCACCCGGGTCAACAACAACACAATAGTTTTCAGAAGGTTCTACAAGCACCCAAATATAGTTATCCTGAAAAGCTTTAATTGGTATAACTTTATACAATATTTTACCTCACACCACACTATGCACATATTGAGCTGCCATTAAGTAAAAAAGAATAATCTATTTTCATTTCAAATGTAAAACGTTTATAGTAATTTAAAGTCTTAATTGTTGAAAAAGCGACTCCATGGATTCTTTGCAGCAAGCACTGTCTCAGCTTATTAATTTTTATGACAGTCCGATGGGGCTTGCTTTATATCGCGCTGAAAAACGTATGTTAGAAACCTACATAACCAATATTTTTGGCTATCATCTATTACAAATCGGAGGACCAGAGGATTTAAGTTGGTTAAAAAGTAGTCCAATTAGAAATCACCATAGGTTTAGTGACTGTATTAACAATGTTGATGTTGCCTCAGCATGCTATGGAAAATTAGATATGCTGCCTTTTGTCTCCGAAGGAATCGATTTAATATTTTTACCACATACATTAAATTTATTGCAAGATACAACAGCGGTCCTGACTGAAGTCAAGCGTTGCCTCGCAACTGAAGGACGTTTAATTATAATAAATTTTGTTCCTTATCGAATGTTTTATTGGCAATGTTCATTTCAATCAGCACTACCCAATATCTATTGGCACAGCTATAATGATATTCATCGTGTATTAGATCAATTAGGCTTTAACATCAAATTACTCAAATCTTTTTTCCATAAACCTTACATAAACAATGACAAAATTTTACAGAAACTGTATATATTAGATGCAATTGGACGAACCTTTTGCTCGTGGCTAGGAAATGTGCAAATGATAGTTGCTCAAAAAAATATTTTTGGATTAACCCCAGTTACTAAAAATCTAAAAAACAAGCCAAAATTAATTTTGAATGGCAATATTGCACCCACCTTAAGAAAGCGCTCATGAAACATGTCACTATATACACAGATGGTTCATGTTTGGGCAATCCTGGAGCAGGCGGATGGGGCGCTATCTTGGTATATAATCAGCATCAATCCACATTAAGCGGTTCTGAAGCTGATACAACAAACAATCGCATGGAATTGATGGCTGCAATCAGAGCCATAGAGTCTCTAAATCAACCTTGTCGTATTGATCTTTACACCGATTCAAAATATCTAAAACAAGGAATAAGTGAGTGGATAGAAAATTGGCGCAAAAATAATTGGCGAAATAGCCGTAAGCAGCCGATAAAAAATATAGATTTATGGCAACGGTTGGATTATATCGTAAAGAATCATAAAATAACTTGGCATTGGGTAAAAGGCCATGCTGGAGATAAAATGAATGAGCTTGCTGACTCGCTGGCAACAGAAGCAGCTCGGGGTTTACAAGAAGGGTAATTTAGATGGTAAGACAAGTTGTTTTAGACACCGAGACAACCGGGATTAACCCGTCTCTAGGGCATAGAATCATAGAAATCGGCTGTATTGAAATTGTTGATAGATTAATCACTGATAAAGTTTTTCATTGCTATATCAACCCTCAGCGTCAAATTGATCCAGGTGCTTATAACGTTCACGGGATTAGTAATGAGTTTTTACAAGACAAACCTAAGTTTAGTGAAATTATTACTCCCTTTCTAGATTTTATCAAAGATGCCGAGCTCATTATTCATAATGCACCATTTGATGTTGGGTTCATAGATGCAGAATTTAAGCGCATCCATCCCTCTCACCAAAACACAGCCAGCTTATGTCAGATTACTGACTCACTTGAGTTAGCGAGACAGAAACACCCAGGGCAAAGAAATAGCTTAGATGCTTTATGTAAGCGCTATGGTGTTGACAATTCTAATCGTGAATTACATGGCGCACTATTAGATGCTGAGCTTTTAGCAAAAGTATATTTAATGATGACAGGTGGCCAGGGCCACTTATTCTTAGAGCAAGATTTACAAATTCATTCGTCTCATAGTGAATATCAACGACAAGATTTTAGTGATGTGCAGTTGATTAGTTATCTCGCTAGTGATGTTGAATTAGAATCTCACAATAGTTACATGAAAAATCTAAAAGACCTATCAAATCAGGTTATTTGGACGGAGGTAGATACAACTTATGATTAAATCAATTACAAACTTTATAAAATGGGAAACGTCAGCTGGCATTATTTTAGTTTTGATGGCGGCATTGGCGATGATTATTTCCAATAGCGATTATGCTGGATTATACCGAATCTTTCTTGAAACCAAGCTTACCATAAGCTATGGAGAATTTGGCTTATCTAAACCATTGAATCTATGGATTAATGATGGCTTGATGGCTATTTTTTTCTTGCTAGTTGGCTTAGAAATCAAGCGTGAATTGATAGAAGGGGAGCTCAATAGCAGACAAAAAGCAATGTTACCCTGTGTTGCAGCGCTAGGAGGCATGGTTGTTCCAAGCTTGATATACGCTTTCATCAATTGGCATGATCCGATAGCCATTAGAGGTTGGGCTATACCTGCTGCTACCGATATTGCTTTTGCACTAGGACTTTTATCTTTGCTGGGTAAACGAGTTCCTGTTTCATTAAAAGTATTATTAACAGCAATTGCAATTATTGATGATTTAGGTGCGATAGTGATTATTGCTTTATTTTACACTGAACATTTATCTTACTCTTTATTAATTTCTGCATTAATATTAGTTGCTTTACTGGTTTATTTTAACCGTAAAGGAATCACTAGCTTTGCTCCTTATGCAATCGTTGGCGTTGTGCTTTGGGTCCTGGTGCTAAAATCTGGTATTCATGCCACTTTGGCAGGCGTCGCAATAGCTTTTGCCTACCCAATACGATCTCGAACAGATAAAAGAATTTCACCATTAAGAAGGCTAGAAACAGCCTTGCACCCGTGGATAGCTTATGGGGTTATCCCTCTTTTTGCATTTGCCAATGCAGGAGTTCCGCTCACTGATTTCACATTTAAAACTCTATTAGACCCTATTCCTTTAGGAATAGCGCTAGGATTATTTTTTGGCAAACAGGCAGGAATATTCTTATTCTCGTTAGTGGTCATTAAAACAGGTATTGGAAAGCTGCCCAAAGGTAGCACCTGGAGTCAATTGTATGGCATCTCAATACTTTGCGGTATTGGTTTTACCATGAGTTTATTTATTGGAGCCTTAGCATTCGTCAATCATGGAGTAAATTATAGTGCGATGCTAAGGATAGGGGTTCTAGCTGGTTCAATCGTTTCTGGCATTGTAGGCTACACCATATTACACTTTAGCTCAGGTTATCCTGATAAAAATAAACAATGAATTTCATAATTTCGTTGCGTGTTAGTGTTTGAAATTTTTTATTGAAAATGCGTTTCGCCTATAATTGCTAGTCATCTTTAACTAAAGATATAGTGCGATGCCAAAAATTAGACTTCTGGATGGCACTAAATTTTATAACTCAATGATGCGTTCATCCTTATGTCTTTGACGATAAATAAGCTGTGATACTAATCGATAATAATCTCTATCCAAAAAAATTGAATTATTTTTATGATTATTAGACTTAAATGCATCAACATTATCATAAACACCCAAAAAGTGCCATTGATCGATAATAATATATTGAGGTAAGTTAGAATCACTAAAAGTTTCTTTAAACGCAATGGCAGACGAGTAGGGCCACTGCTTAAGTCTAATATTCTCTAACGCAGCCCTAATATCGCTAGTAATTGTACTGCTATCTTTATTTTCACAACTATAATTACATTTTCCAAGTTGCATGTTAAAGCAAGGCTTTCGTAGAGATAGGCCACAACGATATTTGCAGGCAGAACTATTTTCACATAAATTTTCCAAATGACTTTGCGCTAATTTTCGACTTTTAAACAAACCATAATAATCTTCAATATGATCAAGTAATATTTCTGAAGTATATTCGATTACCTGCTTTTTTTCTGGAGATATTTTAATGCTACAAAAATGTCGTTGTTGACGGAGTTGACGATTGTATAAAGGCAAAAATTTTTTCACCTCAGCAGCTTCGTAAAAAAGCGCTCCATACTCGCCAGCCATTGGTTTATAAGATATATAGCCGGTTTGACTAAGCATCCGTTGTTTACGCCCGTCTGAAGATGCGACACTAATATGAGATTTGATTCTATTTTTTATATCTAAGCTTTTGCCTATATACAAAGGATAGTGATTGTTGTCTAAAAAATAATAAACACCTGTGGTGTTTTTAGGCAATTCATTAATAGCATCAATATAGTGCTGTGACTGCAAATCAATAATAGTCTGGTACATAGATACCTATAATTAATCGATTTTTTTTATCTCATGAATATTATAAAATTTTATGTATAATTTCAAGGTTCATTCTCTATACAGATAATGACATACTAGTCAGCTTATAATAGGTGGCATTTAATATCAATTCCTGTAATCTTTATTACAGGAAGTTAAGTTAATTGCATTCGGTTTTTGTATCTTTAATTGTTTCCTGCATTTCACAAATTTCTTTTTTGATATCTTCTAACCATTGATTGATCGGTTCAATCCCACCAGTTTTTTGCACAATATTTGTAAGTTCGCTAAATTTATTTAAAAAATTTTTTTGAAAGCAGGCTAAATTAGGCCTTATAGCACTTTTAATATTATGGGTTTCCCAAAAAGTAGAATTATATTTTATTGAATTTATTTCATTTTTGCGCAAACTTAACATGTCTTGATAAATTTGTACTCGATTGTTAGCTTCAATTACGTATTCACCAGGATTTTTGGCTTTCTTACTTATGTTCGCAGTCAGCAAGCAAAATAATGCCTCACTGACTATATCAAAATTGAGTTCAACACCATAAATGTGCTTGGTTGAATTTGGAATTAAATTGTTTTCAGTTGTTTCTATAATGTTAATTAATCTATAACTTTGTAAGTTTTTTTTCTTACATAAACCAATATCATTTTCTAATCTATTTTTACCACTTTTAGAAATAAGCACTAGACAACTCAGATATAAGTGTGCCATCTTATTCTTATCTTTACTTTCAGACAAATATTGATTAGCATTTTCTAATATTTCAAGATCTTCATGAGATAAATTTAGTTTCTGTTCTTGTGTAGAATTTTTTTTTGCTAAACAAAATAATTTGTATGTATTAGAGAATCCTGTGAAACAGGACAATGCATCCACTAAAAAACTTTTATCTGTCCTAATCTTACATATTTGTTTGCTATCATTGTACTTGATAATATTAATTTTCACTAAACTTTCTATCGTTCTTGTTCTATGGTCCATAGACGGAAGGTTTTTCAGCGCAATATACTTATGAGTATTATGCGTAATATGAATACTGAATAGACGAGTTAAAAAATAATAAGACCCTCCAGCCGCTTTGGTATCTAGATACACGACTTTGATTTCATTTTTTGACATAATTAAACTCCAACAATTATTATAGAATACAAGTGTGTCGCTGGGCTCAATATGCGTGACGTAACATCCAAGTTAACCTCACACTTTCGTACTAGCGACACTCATGCCTCCGGCGGCTCTGGACGTCCTGCATACAAGATGCCACGTCGCATTGCTCACGCATCTCTTCCGCAAATGACTCGACGGCCATTTCGTGACGCTTTTATTTTAGCTTCGCTGAAACAATCACGGCTCCGCCCTGCCAGAGGAGGCTAACCACCTCGTTTCCATGGCGGTCAGCGGTTATTTTAATTATCTCATAATAAAGTGACATTTTATATTCTTTCATATCTTATCTGTATGTAGTTGTATATTTATCAATCAGTATGTTGTACCATTATGGTTAAACTTACTCTTTGATTAAAAATCATGAACAAACTTCCAAAAAAAAGCTTAAACTCTGCCAAATTTTTAACAAATTTTAAATTATGTGATGAATTTATCGAGCTGGTTTTTCGCCATAACGATACCATTGCTGAAGCTCAAGACTCTATTTCTGGACTTCCGAACGGCAAATGCTATGAAGATAAATATTCAATTGCCATTTATAATAATCAGGATCAAATCATTGCGGTTTGCGACCTTATCGAGGATCACTCTCGCAAAGATAGCTGGTATATTGGTCTGCTTTTGCTTTCACCTACTTTACGCCAGCAAGGATTAGGCTCCTTTATCTACTCAAAATTAGAAAAAGTTATGATATCTTTATCGGGTCAAGAAGTTCATTTAATTACTCAAGATAACAACCCCAAAGCAACTAATTTTTGGAAAAAACATGACTTTGAAGTCTTTAAAAAAACAATTCAGCCTTTAGAATTTGGCCGTAATATCGTCCATCACTTAAAAAAATACTACTCAACTCCACTAATCATATTTAGGTGGGCATGATTGTTCAGTGAAAATCCCTACATAATTTAGGCTTTCTAGTGCCCATTTTGATCGAATAGATGAGTCACATCTTGAGGATATCGAAAATCTAGTGTTAGCTTGTTGTTGAAGAATAATTCTATTTAGTAAATTTTGACCCTGAAGACGATTAATTTTCCAATATCGGTCGTCGTTAACATCCCGACTATAAGATTTTGGGGTCAATAAGTCGATTCTGGGTTGAGCGAAAGCGCATGAATCAAATTCAATTGAAAGATACAATTTTTTAATAAAATGTTGACCTAAATCATCCAAACCTTCTAAAATTAATGCAGCACAATCAGTATCATTTTTGTTATTCAATATAATGATCCAATCATTTTTGCTAATAATTAAAAAAGGCAAACAAAAACTTCTATTTAAATTAAGATGCATTTTGAAAATCCCAAAACGGTCGATCGAATAACCACTTGTGGATTCAGTGCCACTAATCTTTGATAATGATTGATGGCAATAATTTGAAGAAAGATCAATTTCTTTTAAGTCTCTCTGATACTTTTTTATTTTTGCAATATTAATAGAATGATTCAATTGAATTAATTTACTGTAATGCATTACAATATGGTTAGAAGATAGATTCACAGTTTTGCTCAACGCCTGCCTATTTAAATGAGTAAGCAAAAACAATGTCTGAATACTTAAACTATTATTGGAAAGATCTAATACATCTAGCAAAACGTATACGCGGTGAAATGCTTCGAAAAAATGAAGAAATATTTCATCATCTAACTGACAATGTGATAAATATAATTCACGAAGTTTTATTTGATGCCACTCTTGATTGATTAATGATTTTCCCATAACGAGCGTGATTGGCCAAGCATTTAAATTCAATTGCCTTATCTTTTGGAAAGCTGTTGGCACGCCGTTTTTGAAATTTAAGTAAGTACTCCAATGAAGCTCCAAGTTTTTATCGATACTCAGCCCGTCTAAATTCTCCAAACTCTCGTCTGGAGATTTAATAAAATATCTCAGCATATGACGATCCAACCCGCCTCTAGTTCTAAGCAAACTCATTACATTTTGACCTTCACAGGATAATGTTTTAAGGTAATTAGACCATTCTATAGGATTAAAAAAATCTTCACAGCGGAATAGTATTTTCCCAGGCTGATTTTTTGCAATATAATGCAAAGGTGTCCATCCAAAATTATCTTTTTCAATCAATAAAATTGACACAAGTCGATCAGAAATATTATTGATTAATCGAATCAGGTTTTCTGATTTTTCATACTGACTATAAAGATGAAAATAATTAATATTGTAATTCACAAGTGATTGAACTGCTTTTTTGTTTTTTTGTTTAGCAGAATACCAATACCACTGAACTGCCTCACATAAATTTTTAGTGCAACCATAGCCATTTTCGTATAGTTGACCTAAACGATACTGTGCAATCTGATGACCTTGCGCTGCTGCTGCATGGTAAAATTTAAAAGCTTCGGAATAATTTTGAGTGGTCCCTACCCCTCTTGCATAGAGTGAACCTAAACTCAATTGTGATTCAACATCATTGCGTTGTGCGCCTAATAAAAAGCATTGAATGGCTTTAGGATGGTCTTGAGCAATACCCTCCTGTCCATGTAGATATATATAACCTAAGCTATTAAGGATATGCGTCATTGATCGGTTTGCAGCTTTTTCAAATAATTTTACAGCTTTTAAAAAACATTTGTTTACTCCAAAACCATGGAAATAAGCACAAGCTAAATATGTTAAAGCCACCCGATCATTATTCCGGGCATGTTCTTTTAAAAAGGTTATTGCATATTCTTGGCCAAGTAGAATCAACTTTTCAGCGATTTGAATGTTCTGTTTTGTATACCTTCCGCAGTACAATTGAATACCCAGCAAAAACGCAGCAATTTTATGGCCAGTTAAATATGCATGATAATACCATGGTACTGCTTGTTTAGATTGATTATTGATTTCAAGCGCCCAAGCTTTGTTGAAAGCTTCATTAGCAACTTGGATATTAAACTTTGTCTCAGTGGCGTTCATCATTGATATTTTTAGTCTCAATTGTTAAACGTGGTTTTTTGATGCGATCGACGTTGCTTGGCTAAATAAGAATATCATTTTTTTAATTAAAAATATATTTAAATTTACTATTTAAGCACATATTATTATCATGTTATAGGTTACATTTAGCTTGGAAACTCTCGTTTTTTGGAAGTTTTAGTGTACCAGGATTTTTCATAAAAAACCTTTTTCTCTTTGAGGCCTGTTGAATGTATTTAATTCATACTGCAAATAACTTTGTTGTAAGTCTATAGATGAATTATCTTGATCGTGTTTTCTATGAAAAACTGTATGTAATTGATGTAGTTGATACTGATTTTTATGGACAACTTGACTATATTTATATTGATAATATAGATTATTCATGTTTGTATTGTTTTGTCTAATAAGATAGAGTATTGACTGTAGGATATCAATTGATTCAAAGCCAGAAATAGCCACTGGAATTTTGTTATATAATCTGATTTTTTGATAATCGCCCGCTTCACTTAACATAAATGCTTTAGGCATAATAATTCCTGTGACTGATTGATCGAGTTTTGATAACTTAAAAGCCAGTTTAGATATCGCACTTAATGCGGTCTTATGTTGAATAATAACTGAAAAATTTAATATATTTTGAGCCTTAGCTTTAATTAAAGCATTCGCGGTTGAAACCATCTCTTTTTCAAAGCCAATTGCAATGAATACCACTTGTTTTGATGGATACAGCTTTGCTAGATTAATTGCATCATCTGCAGTATGAACGATTCTTATATCTGTGGACTTTTTTTTAGCTTCAATCAGGTCGCCTAAAATATCGGTTGATTGACTGAGCAGTTCAGCATGGCAAAAGCACAATAAGTCATCACCTTTACTAGTGGTAAGTATTTGATGAAGCTCATTAGGTTCCAGCAGCAAATGAATATTCCTAAACATCTCATGTATAACGATGTTTTCAGGCAGATATGTTGATAAATTGTAAGAATGGATAGGGTGGGCATGATTTGTACAAAAATCAAGGAAGCAGTAGTTTCTTTGGTTATCGGACTCTGCAATTATCTGTCTCAATATGTTTTTTGCTAGGTCACCATAGCGAAACTCTTCAAAATATTTCATGATCTACTTCCTCAATGTACAGTCACGGCACTTCTACCCTATCCGTGACCAATGTTATATTAGATTTCGGCTAAAGCTGATTTTTTTTTAATCTTATTTTGCCTATTATTTTCTTATATGATTTTTTTTAAAAAACTTTTTTCAATTGTTTTAAACATAAAATAAAAAATTATATAAATGTGCTATAATGATACCGCTATGAAACCTAAAGTTAAATTTTTAATTAAAACTAGACATTACCGTGCTAAACGTGTCTTCCGGCACGATATTAGTCACGCATTCTCCCCTTCTGACGGTACGTTGCGTTATCAATTTATTAATAGTATTCCAAGCTGGGTCACTGTCGATACTCTAACGGGGGTTATTTCAGGTATGGCTCCTGGGATTGCTCGCAGTCGTAAATTTTTACTAACAATTCAAGCTGAAAACAGCGACGGAATTGCAACACAAAGTTTTTTTATTAAGATACTAGCCAGTAATTTTATTGACGATTTTTCCGAACGTCTTCAATATATGTACTCACTCAAAAATCGAAAACTCTTTTCGGATACGCATGCAATACGTCACAGCATGTTAGAGTTCTTATACGAATGTTTGATGAATAGTGATGAACGGCTAGACTTTATTGAACTCACAAAAGAACATGCTGAAGAGAAAAATATAACGATCAGTGACGAACCTAACTATGAAGAATTCAAATCTGTCGTTGATGCTTATGACAAAACTGTCGAACAAAAAATTCAAAAACAGTTACCCTCAAAACATGCACTTTTGCAGGCTGAGCTAACTAATATTGAAATGAGAAATTTATTTCGGCAAGGAAGCCAGCCTACAGGAGCAGAAGCTAGGCCCGTTTGGAATTATCTTGCTGCGCCTGACCGCTATAATTGGAGCTCGGTTTACAATGTACTTGATCAAGCAGCCTTAGAAGTCTATAAACTTAGAACTGAGAATGTGATCCACAATAACATGCATCAAAACGACTCTATAAAAACTCAACCAAAATTGAAATAAGCACCTATTATCGATTGCTAATTCAAAAATACTATACCCATTTAGATTATAAAACATACGTAACTAACAATTATTTTTAAATTAGTCTCAATATTGTCTGAATTTTTTTATAAATTAACTCAGGATTTTCGATATTGTTGATGACTATTCCACTAAACTTACCTGAGCGAATGACTCCACTTGGCACAGAAAGATAAACTGAGCCTAAACCATAAATTCTTTGAATAACATTTCTGCGCAAATCAATTTGAGTAATATGTCGATATGCTATGGTGCGATTTTCAATCGTCCAAAAACCTTCACTATATTCAAGATGTTCATCATAAAACTTATAAGCTGTAGCTTCATAGGTCCTATGATAAATAAAGTATATGATTGTAGGCACTGCGACAAATGCTGCTAATCCACAATAAACAAATGGCCACCATAAACTAAAGTTAGCAAACCGCAAAAGGGTTAATAAGAATGCTATGGTTCCACCCATTGAAGATGCAAATATTGTCATTCGGAACGTTATTGGTAAACTTTGTACCAATACTACCCAACCAATCAACTTCGGTTTGACCACTGTTTTTGGAATTTCCATACTATTCCTCAGTAATTACTTCTATATACTCTACCATTAATTGTAGATTAATATGGCCACCATAGCGATTGATATCTAATCGATAAGCAATCTTTGCCCGGCTAATCTTATGGTTTGGCCATTGCTTCGCATCGATATTAAAATATATAGCATCCACTGAACGCTGAGTATTTGGTAATGCCAAGCGCAATTTCAAATGTTTTCCTTGTAACAGCCTCTGCTCTACTATATCAAATATTCCATCGAAAATTGGCTCCGGAAATGCTTGCCCCCACGGGGAGGCATACTTTACTTGCTCAGCCATTGTTAAAGTTAGCTCATTGTTTGCCAAGATCCCATCACTATAAACGACTGATTTTAAGTCATCGGGTAATAACAGTTCTTCAATCACTGTACTAAAGGCTATTTTGAACTGATCTAAGTTTTTGAGTGGAAGGCTCAACCCTGCTGCCATAGCATGCCCCCCAAATTTATGAATCAGCTGAGGGTAACGCTTAGCAACGACGTCTAATGCATCTCGAATATGTAACCCAGGAATTGAACGAGCAGAACCTTTTAGCTCATCGTCACTAACCTTTGCAAAAGCAATCACAGGTCGATGCATACGTTCTTTGATACGACCAGCAACAATACCAATGATTCCTTGATGCCAATTTGGATCATAAAGTGTAATTGCAAGCAACGTTTGCTCAGATAAAATATGAAGATTTTGAACTGCAACAAATGCTTGTTGTGACATTGTAGCTTCTATTTCACGCCGTTCTTTGTTTAAACTATCTAACTGATTAGCAAAGCGCATCGCTTCTGGCATAGTCTCCGCTAATAAACAAGCAATACCAATAGACATGTCGGTTAAACGACCCGCCGCATTTAAGCGCGGGGCAACCGCAAAAGCCAAATCCGACGTTTGCGTATAAGATAATTGACGATTTGCAATTTGTATTAATGCCTGAATACCAGGCCTACACTTCCCTGCTTTTATTCGCGCAAGCCCTTGACTCACTAAGATACGATTATTTCGATCTAAGGGCACAAGGTCGGCAACTGTCCCTAAAGCCACAATATCTAGCAATTCTGCAAGGTTCGGTTCTTTAATGTTTCTAGTGGCGAACCAATTTTGCTTACGTAACTCTGCTCTCACAGCAAGCATTACATAGAAAATAACCCCACAACCTGCTAACTGCTTACTTTGAAATTGGTCGTTAGGCTGATTCGGATTAACAATTGCGTCAGCGGCTGGTAATTCTTCGCAAGCAAGGTGATGATCGGTAATGATCACGGACAAACCTTTGCTTTTAGCAAGCGCCACGCCTTCAATACTCGTTATTCCATTATCGACAGTAATAATTAGGTCTGGGTTATGCTGTAGAGCAACTTCAACAATTTCAGGGGTCAATCCATACCCGTATTCAAAACGATTTGGGACTAAAAAATCAATATATTCAGCGCCGAATTGAGCCAACGCAAGCATTGCAATTGTCGTGCTGGTTGCACCATCGGCATCAAAGTCCCCGACGATTAATATTCGTTGCTGAGTGTGCAATGCATGTACGATACATGCAACTGCAGCATCAATTCCAAGTAAGCTTTGATAGGGCAATAATTGGTTTAAGCCTGTTGCTAATTCTTTTTGATCAGTGACGCCACGTCCGACAAAGATTCGCGCAAGAACTGGATGTAGATGATCAAAATTTGCCAGAGTGTCATTATTGATATTTCGTTGTTTTATTACTCTCGCAGTCGTCATCATTATTAATCTTTGCCAGCTTAGTTTGTTAATAGTCGTACTTGATTTTACCAAATCTTTGCATATATAAAAATATCTACTATACTTCTTTTATCAGTTAAACATTTATTTAAGTTGTCTTATGGAATCAAAATCTCAAGCAAATATCTTATTTATTGAAAATAACCACGATTTAGGTGGGAGTTGGAAAAAAGTAGTCGAATTATTATTTCCTATCACAGTAGACGCGGTGATATCTGTAAGGGAGGCTAAAGAGGCTATTGCTAACAGTAAGTACAGTATGATTTTCATCCATCTCCCGAACCCTGAAGTTAGGAGTAAATTAATGGTTGAGCATATTCGCACTCTAGAAGAACATTTTAAACTCGAGCCCGTACCTACCTATATTTTTGTATCATGTTATATTGAAGATGATGCCGTAAGCCGCCTTAATCAGTTGTGTTCAGGCGTACTTTTAGGTGACAACATGATTTATGATGCTGGTATATGCTTAAAAAGAGATCTAGGAATTGAGCCTAAATCAAAAGACCTACTAGAGGTTATTAAACAAAAGATGGATGAACAAGAATCTAATAAATAAAAATTGAGTCAATTTTTATTCAGCCGGAATCTCAATACCAAAACGTTCGGCTGCTTGACGATAGTAGTCAAGTACGTGACCTAAATCGTTGCGGAATCTGTCTTTATCGTACTTTTCTTTAGTTTCGATATCCCAAATGCGGCAGCCATCGGGTGTAAACTCATCTCCTAGGAGCAGCCGTCCATTATAACGGCCAAACTCTAGCTTGTAATCAACTAGCTGAAACCCAACATCATTAAACAATGATTGCAATACTTGATTCACCTGCAAAGTTATTGCCTGTAGTTCAGCTATTTCAACTTCATTAGCCCAACCGAAGGTAATAATATGTGATTCATTAATTAAAGGGTCACCCGCTTTGTCATCTTTTAAAAAAAATTCAAATATTGGGGGGTTTAGTCTCATACCTTCGGTAATATGATACCGTTTGCATATGCCTCCAGCAGCAACATTACGTACCACACATTCTATCGGTAGCATTGTTAACTTTTTGACTAATGAATGAGTCTTATCAAGTCGACTTACAAAATGATTTGCGATGCCTGCTTCATTCAATTTTCGCATGAAAAACTCATTGAAATAATTGTTTATTTTACCTTTACCAACCAACAATTCATGCTTTTCCGCATTGAATGCTGTAGCATCGTCACGAAACTCTATGATGCAATAATCAGCTTCAGTAGTTTCATAAATAGTCTTAGTTTTACCAGAGGATAACTTTGAACCCGTTTGTAATTGCATAAAATTTAACCTTTAGGCGTCACTTTATTAAGTTTTGCTAGTTTACTTCCAGGAGGATATAAAGACACGTTTCTAGATTGACTCTGCTTCGGTAGATCCGGAACTTTATAATACGTATCCTGCGCTTGCAACGCAACTCCAGGAGGAAGTCTTAATTCGGCAACACTATTACTAACGGTATAATCTGTAAAATTATCGTGAAAAATTGTTTTCGCATTTTTTCCACAACTTGTTAAACATAAGATCATTGCAACCCAGATGTAATTGCGCATTAGTCAATCACTCCTAATTCCTGCATTATTTTTTCGAGCTGCGATTGTAATCGATCTGAAAGCTGCGTCAATGGTAAACGTATTCCTTTTTCAACTAAGCCCATTCGGTACATAGCCCATTTCACAGGAATGGGGTTTGACTCCCAAAAAAGCGCTTGATGAAGTGGTAATAATCGCTGATGAATTGTTTCAGCCTGTTGTATTTCCTTAGCTAAAGCATGTCGACACATAGAGTGACATAATTCCGGCGCCACATTAGCCGTGACCGATATAACACCTTTTCCGCCTGCAATAATCACATCTTTAGCAAGATCATCATCACCGCTATAAACATCCAGCTTGCCATTACAAAGATTCAATATATCAACGACTCGACTAACTGAACCTGAAGCTTCCTTAATGCCGATAATATTAGGACAATCAGCCAAGCGTGCGACAGTTTCAGGTAATATATCACATGCGGTTCGCCCAGGAACATTGTACAATATTTGTGGAACACAAACAGAATCGGAGATTGTTTTAAAGTGTTGAAACAATCCTTCCTGGGTAGGTTTTACATAGGGTGGAGTCATGATTAAGCATGCATCTGCTCCAGCTTGAGCAGCTGCCTCAGTTGCAGCAATAGTTTTTTCAGTGCTCGCACAACCTGAACCTGCAATTACAGGCAATTTACCAGCAGCCTGCTTTACTACGTGACTTATCAGACGCTTTTTTTCTGCTTCACTCAGGGCCGCTGATTCGCCTGTAGTTCCAGCAACCAGCAAAGCATCTGTTCCATGTTGTAGATGAAAATCAACTAACTTTGATAGTGATCCGAAATCAACCTTCGACTGAGCATCCATCGGTGTAATTAAAGCAACTATACTTCCATGAAACATTTGTTTACTCAATATTATTAAAATTTACCCATTTTACCGATATTAAGCCATTTTTACAAGATAAGTTACTATAAAAGCTAGCTTTAGAGTGCCACAGTGATGACTTAACTCATCACAAATATTCAGCCTAAAGCCACTGACTTAATTTTCCCTTAATATTTATTAGCTAAAATATTATTAAATTAATTACTAAAGACAATAAATTCAAACTTTCAATAAAATAGAGAAGAACAACATGAACAAGGTCCAACTAAAACAATTACATTATAGTGCTCCCTATGATTATTTGGCCGCAATGAAATTAGCCAGAGAATATATGTTAGGAAATGAGTTAGCTAAGGACAAATATAAGGCATACGAATATTTTAAATTAAGCAAAAAATTAGCTAAAATTAATCCTAAACCCGCATCTAAAGAAGAAACTAATACATATAACGCTCAAGCAGAGGACGTAGAGGGTTCCTTAAAGAAAAGCCTATATCTTGATCAAGCTTCTGAAAAAACGGCAAAAACTATACTTCGTCAAGCCACAAGTACCACTATCACGCGTGAATCCTATCGTTGGTTTTCGGTGATAAGGACAGGTATCCTTGACATGGCTGCCTTCTTTAAATCTCTAAATCTGAAGTTTTTGGGAAAAGTTTTTGGGAGAGTTCCTATTTTGTCAAATATCCTATTAAGCAGTGAAATTGCGTTTGAAATCGGTATAGTTACAAAAACCACCCTTAAACAAGCATGGAAAGATCATAAAAGTGAGGAAGGACTTAGGCTGAGCAAAATTATTAATACATCTTCTCGATCATTAACAAAAGATGGTCGTCATGTACGCCTACTTTCTGCAGCTGTTTGGCTGGGTATATTCACAACCTCACTGCTAGTCGTTAGCCTGGCAACGCCTCTAGTCGTGGTCGGTAGCTTATTTGACCTTACTATTCAAGCTTATACAACTATTGGTCAATTACTAGGTTTAAATAAGGAGCAAAAGTTTCTCAAAGGACAAATAAATGCTTGTAACAATAAGATTAATGAATATTTAAATCAAAATCAAGGTAACGCAGGTGATAAAGAAACATCTAAAGCTGAATTCGATTGGCAAAAAACCATGAAATCTCGCCTTGAGCTACGAGTTGGACAGTTAAATGCTGCGAAAAATTATCAATTGACTCAATTCATATCCAAAGCAACAATAACAGGACTTCTTGGTATGGGCGCGATAGTAACATTATTGCCATTTCCAGGTGCACAAATCGTAGGTCTCGGTATCATTGCCGCTGCAGGTGTCGGCTTAATTGCCCAAAAACTCATCTCAAGCTGTGCTAAATATAACGTGCGCACCTTATCAGCTATCGATCCCAAAGAAACTGTGTCAGCGCAAACCAATGAAATAGAATCTGAAAATATTATTGAAAACGTTAACACTGAAGAACTTGCAAGTGGTAACGAAGTTAACGTTAGTTTAGATGATGAATTTAAACGATCAAATAATGAAGAGCTCGCAAATGACAACCGAGTTACTGCAGACGCAAGCAGAGAATTGGAACAATCCAATAGAGATTTTAGTCAAGACACGGTTGAAAATAAAGCAAATAATGTTAGCGACCCAGTGAAAGTTAGCGACTTCAGTTTTTTCAATCGAGCACGCGCCCAAGTATCTTGTATAAATAATAAGAAAAATTCGTCTAAAGATGAATCGACTAAGCCAAATCAGCCCTAAGCGCCACCATCAAGTAAGAACCTAAATGTTTGTATTTAAGTTGGTAGATATGGTAAGATGAGAAGAATTAATTGGGTTATAAAAAACATGAATGATAAAAATAAATGCAATCAGTTAACTCTTACTGAGCTTTTCGAAGGCTTAGAAAAACATTTTTCAATAGTTAAAGCCAATGATGATATTCTACCACCAACTAATTTATTAGAAGCAAATACTGCACTTTCCGAAAAATTTAACGCTGTATATGAAAAAACTTACATATATAGCTTTTTGAGCTGGTGTTTGGATAAAAATAACAATTTTCAGATTAATCCTGACTACGAAAAAGTAATTCCAATATTAAAAACCGATAATATAAGTACTTTTAGAGAAAAAACAAATACCATAATGCATGAGTACAATCAACTCTTAGTTAAGTGTTTTATTAAAGAAATTGAAGAAAGTAATATTCCACAATCGCTAATAAACCTATTGAAATCCGAAAACCATATTGAATTAGCCGAGAAAATTTCTAAACTCCAACTACTAGACATTAGCCACGAAACCATCAAAAAAGTCCAAAAAAAGCACAATAAATTAACACGAGGCTTTTTAAAATATCTAAACAACCCAGATAAATTTTCTTCCGATCCTAAACTAACCTCTAGTTATCAAAAATTATCTAAAACCTGCAACGGTCAAATTTCAGCAGCAATACAAATAATTGAAGCAGAATCTGAATATCAAGAAAATAATTTAAACCTTCTTTTATCTCAAAACGTCTTTAGAAATGACAACACAGATACGATTTCAGCAGAGCATGCTAAGTTACTCGAAGATTTTTTTGAAAGTTTCGATAAGCACATAAAAGACCAAATCGATAAAATCGTTAAAGACGTTCCAAACACCTCTGACAAAGAAAGTATAGTTTATCAACTCAAAAATGAAGATCTTGAAAAAATTACTTCTTGGGTACACAAACAAAGATTTAACCCAAATTTCACAGCAGGTAATGGTCGTTATAAAAATTTACTTAAAAAATTAATCATATGCATTGGTCACGATGAAAACTATTATGATTCAATATTGAAAATTATCGACGGTAGAATTCGGGTGAGTGAAATTACCAATATAGAAACGATTTTAAAATTTTCTCCTTTGATGAAAAATACGTTTTCTAAATATATCGAAAAAGAGCAAAATTGGGAGTTATACTTCTATTGTGCAATTGAGAATGGCGATATCGAATTGCTAAATTTTTTAAAATTAGAATGTCCATATAAATTCATAAAGACTATTGGTTATAATTTAAATAATAATCAGTCAGCAACAGAAAACAACAGTCTCAATTGTTTCACTCTTGCACATTATTGCAATTCCATATCAGAACAATGGTTGTTTGCTCAAAATGAAGTTAAATTTAAAAAATATGAAAACCTTCCAGAAAAAATAAAATTTAGCAAAAAAGATATCGATTATGCGAAAAAAAGAAAAGACTTACTTATACAAAAAAAAGCAAAAGCAAAAAATAAAATACAGTTCGAATATGATAATGATAAATATTACGATTCAACGTATGCTGAATATCAAACACTTCTAAATGCTCACATCAATTGGATTAAGCAACAAAAAAATATTACTCAAAAACTTCCCAAAAAAACTGATTATATCAAACTTATTAAACAACTGAATACTCTTTGGAATAACGTCTATAGATTTCGAAAAATTCAAAATAAATGCTATCAATCAGTAGAGAATTGGCTGACAAAAAAGAAAAATTTCAACAATGAACATTACCTCCCACTGTTGAGTTGGTTCTCTAATCAAGAAAAAAAAGATGAAATATTTGAAAAACAATTGTTTTATAATATGCTTTCCAATAATGCCCCACTCAGCCTAATCAAAAAGTATATTGATATTATCAACTTAGAGAATAATTTTAATACTAATGAAATACCCAAACAGTTCAAAATGGATACTCCAGAATTACAAGACCAGTGGAACGTTTTATTTGACCAAGCCTTCAAATCACAAGAAATAGATCATTTAAATTTTTTCGAAAAACTCAACCCTAGTGGATTATCAAATATATTATCAAATAAAATCAGTGAAAATCAATTAAAGAAGTTGAACACTATAATACGGGACTGTATTCGCACTAGAAACACATTAGTAGAAAATGTCAATTATTCTTCATTCGCTAGTAAAGACTCTATTCATATTCCTAATGCAATAGAATTAAAAAATATTTTAAATAGGAACGGCATCAAAAGCTATCCAACAGCCTATATTGAGAGTTTAGATCTTAAATTTTCTGAAAATGATATTGAAGTATTAACAAATTTAATTATCAATTACACTAAACAGAATAAAAAAACTATTAATTCAGTCTGCAATGAAATCGATTGGGCAATTGATACTCATAGTAACCTGAGTAACAACAAAAAACTAATTCTACTACTAAGAAGTAACGGTATTGAAAATATTTCCGAAGAGGCATTTCAAAAAATTCACTACACGATTAATTTTGAAACCAAGAAATTAATACTAAAAATCATTCGTGAAAATTACCAAAATGGAGTTTTTTCAATTAACAGAAATAGTTTGACTCCGAAAGCAATAAAACAAACTATTAAAGATGATTTGAATAACTTTAACGATTCTTCTTATAAAAATTTAATATGTGCGTTTATTGACAATTGGCTAGCAAATAAGTTAAAAATTGATACTGAAAAAGAATTCATTAATCATTCAAAAAATCTCTCATGTAAAGAGACCATAAAACTACTTTCTAATAATATCAAATACTTAGAGACAGAGAGTATTAAATCTTTCGTAGAAAAATCCACAAACCAAAACTTCTTTATTGCAGGATCTAAATTTTATGGGAAATCTTTTTCTTGGTTAATTAATAGGATGTCTCAAAGTGATTTAAAAGAAAAAATTGAAGACTTCGATTTACTTAGCATAGCACTAGATTATCGTAACTCTCTAGCTTACAACTCAATGCTTGAAAAATTAAAGTCCTTAGGTTATTCTGTTGATAATAACAAAATTGTTAAAAATAGCTCCGCTAAAATTTATCACTTGAATCCGACTAATAAAAATCAGAAAAATATTAATTGTAAAAAAAACACTCAATCAAAAAAGCCACTGCTGACTAACGAGCAAATAATAAAATTGCTTGGTGCTGAAGAAAAATCTGAATTAAATTTTTGGACTATTGGAAACAACTTTAGAAAAGCTTGGAGAAAATTTACTGACAATCGATCTAAAAACAAATATCGAAAAAGAATCAGCTCTATTAATACAACACCTGAAAATATTTTAGATCTGTGGGAAAGAGCTAGCCTAGAGCAAAGGAAATTAATTTCTAAACGACTAGATTTAGACACATGTGATTTTCTAGGTGTAGGTTTTATGAACCCTAAAAAAGAATATAATGTTTTTAATCGGCCCTTAGAACAAATATCTAAAATAAAATTTCCTCCTACTATAGAATCTGGCCAAGCCTTGAATAACGAAATTCAAAACTTTATTAATCAGTGTCGGTCATTTAAAGGTAATAACGGTGATATCCTTGTTGAAACGAATAGTCAGCTCTACCAAATTATTCTTGAAATGGAAAAATTGTTTATTACTGTATTTGATCCTGAAAATAAATGCTCTGATCGCGAAAAACTTAAACAGATTCGCTCATTCGCTCATAAAAAACAGCTACATATTAATCAGTTGAGCTACAGCCTTATTCATTATGCTTTAGCATTTCTTATGTTATCGGCCTTATTCATTTCTGCATTTGCAGTATTCACTTCAATAAGTTTAGCTACAGCATTTGTTGTTTATCCAGCCATGTTTATTTTTACTTATAGTTTTATTGATGCTGCAATAGCCACTATCGCTGTAGCAGCTTTTTTTGATATTTTTGCTAGTCTTTTCATAGCTTGGCCTAACGTCAATCAAAATGTTCAAAAGGCGATGTTAGCGATTGATAGCAGTTTTGAAACGAATGCTGGTCCTATTCAACAAAATATACAAGGAAGCATCGATCGAATCTTTAATTATATTTTTCAATTTTATAATGCCCAAAAAAATCAACCAACTACTTTAACAACACCACATGACGAAAAACCTACAGAGAACCAAGAAAATAATAAAGGAGAAAAAGACACTAAATCAAACAATCAAATAAAAAATGCTTCAAAATTTGCTAATCAACATCAACTTTTCTTTAATTACCCAGGCAATGCTGAAACCACTGAGATTTTGAGTACCGATGGTGTAAATTTAAATCAATCAGAAAAACCAAACATTTTCTTCTTTGAGAACGCACCCGATACCAATGCTCAATCTCATAATTTCATCAAGACCATGGCCAAAGATTTTGCCGCACCTGACCACTGGGTTCTGCCCAGTAAATGTTAGTCTTTTTTGGGCCAAGCACAAATAACTGCCTGAACCAATGATGCCAGTGGAATGGCGAAAAAAACGCCCCAAAAACCCCATATGCTACCAAAGAATAACACTGCTGTTATAATAGCTATCGGATGCAAATTAACGGCCTCAGCAAACAATATTGGTACTAATAAATTTGCATCTAAGATACATAAAATTGAATAAATAACTATTGTCCAGATAAAACTTGCTGAAAACCCCCACTGCATGAATGCAACTATAATGACGGGCACTGTGACTACAGTTACTCCAATAAATGGTACCAGCACTGACAAGCCAACTAAAACTGCAAGTAAAAATGCATAATTTAATTTGAAGGATAGAAAAGAAATGTAGGTTGCGAGAGTGACGATTATAATTTCTAAAACTTTACCACGAATATAGTTTCCAAGCTGTAAATCTACTCGTTGCCAAATATTTTTCATAACCCTATGTTCATGAGGCAAAAAATTTGTAAGCCAATTGATAATTTTATCTTTGTCTAATAAAAAGAAATAGACTAGAAATGGGACTAATACTAAATAGATTACAACTGTAAATAAACCGGGTATTGATGCAATAGAAAAAGATAATATTTTTTGTCCTAATTTAGACGAAGATTGCTTAATTTCACGAAATACTTGTTGTAAATTTTCTTGGGTTACATAGTCCGGATATTTGTCAGGCAAATCATTGAGCGCATTAAGACTAGCATTAATCATCGCGGGAATCTCGCTGACAAAAGCAGTCAATTGATTAATTAATAAAGGAATCACCCAAATGAGTGACGCAACTAATAAAGTAACGAATAATACGAACACACAAGTAACGGCTGCCCAATGAGGCAATGAATAACGCTCTAGCCAGGTGACTAACCCTTGAAGTAGATATGCAATAACCAGCCCAGCAAATACCGGTGTCAGCAAAGTAAGTGTTGTTGAAATAAAGAATATCGCTAAGATTAATGTAAAAGCCAATAAAATTGCTTCTGGATCAGAAAGGTACCTATCTAACCAACTTTTAAGTATAGATTTCACAATTTATTCTACCTGCGCTAGCACTGAGACCATTTCATAAGCACAATCCGCACTATATCGACCATAGTGACCATGCTCGCCACCCACTCTAGCCAATGCTTGAGCTTTATTTAAAGTTGTTAAAACTCCGAAAACCACAGGTTTTTGACTATCTAAGGCCACGCGTTGGCAACCATTGTTAACCTGTTCGCAAACATATTCATAATGATGAGTTTCGCCTTTAATCACTGCTCCAAGCGTGATTACAACAGAAATTCTATCAAGCAACGCAAATCTCTGAGCAGCAATTGGAATTTCTATGGCGCCAGGCACCCAAGCACTGGTAATATTCTGGTTAGGAATGCCTAGCTCAAGCAATCGTGAAATCGCTCCATCATACAAAGCATTTGTAATGTCTTCATTAAACCGACTAGTGACAATTGCGACTTGAAATGGTGTCTCTATTTTTTGTGGATGAATTTTATGCATTACTTTACTCTATCTTCGATATTTAACATATGTCCTAACTTTTCTTGCTTCGCCCTTAAATAACGGTGATTTTCTTTATGTGGTAGCATTTCTATTGGCTCTCGACTTACTATTTCAAGGCCATATCCACCAATACCATGAATTTTACGTGGGTTATTGGTTAGCAAGCGCATTTTTTTTACACCTAACTGTCTTAATATTTGTGAGCCGACTCCATAATCTCGGTGGTCAGCTTTGAAACCTAAATGATGATTCGCTTCTACTGTATCGTACCCATGTTCATCTTGCAGAGCATATGCTTTGATCTTATTGCTCAAACCAATTCCACGTCCTTCTTGCTTCATATAGAGTAGTACCCCACCTTCATCAGCAATTTTCGCTAATGCTGAGCTTAACTGCCAACCACAGTCACAGCGCATCGATCTGAAAATATCTCCTGTTAAACACTCAGAATGAACTCGGACTAGAACCGGCTTTTCAGGGTCAATATCGCCCTTAATCAAAGCAATATGCTCAAAATTATCTAATGTAGAACTCATCACTTTTATAGTAAATTCACCATGCGGTTCGATAGGCAGTCTTGCACTTGCGATTTCAGTAACGATTTGATCATTTTGCATTCGATAAGCAATCAAATCATTGATAGAAATCATTTTTATTTGATGTTGCTCGCGAAATTTTATTAAGTCAGGTAGGCGGGCACAACTACCATCATCGTTCAATATTTCACACAATACACCCACTGGGTAAAGGTTGGCTGTTTTCAATAAATCTACCGTACCTTCAGTGTGACCTGAGCGATAAAGTACCCCCCCATCCACTGCACGCAAAGGAAACATATGTCCTGGCATTGCAATATCACTCGCATTACTACAAGGATTTGCCATCGTTTTAACCGTTTGCAACCGATCAGCTATCGAAATTCCAGTGGTTACTCCAGTCGCAGCTTCAATAGATACTGTAAAAGGCGTATGATATTTTGAATTATTACTCTGAACCATCATTGGCAAAGCAAATTTATCAGCGATTTCGCCGGCTACAGGCAAACACATTAGCCCGCGGCCGTAAATACTCATGAAATTCAATTGCTCAGCAGTCACATGTTCCCCAGCAACAATTAAATCTCCTTCATTTTCTCGATCTTCATCATCTACTAGTATCAGCATTTTGCCATCTTGTAGATCTTGAATAGCTTCAGTGATTGTATTAAAAAGACTACTCATCAAAGGCTCCTAATTTAGAATTATTTTACAATAAACTTCATTCCCAACTTTGTCCCAAAGAATTTTTTCGGCTTTAGCAAACCCATAGGTAGCACTCAATGGCAAAGACATTGCAGAATTACCTAGCAAAATGTTGCCATAATAAAAAAATATTTTTGAAAAAATATTAGTGCTTAGCATACTCGTAAACCACTGGCCACCTGTTTCTACCCAAGCGGTGTGAAAACCTAAATTACCTATAACTTTTGGAATTTGTGATGTCAGTATACGCCCATTTGACTCCCTGGCAACTTGTATGCAACAAATGTCTAACTGATTCAATTGGTCAATCTTATCTTTATCAGCACACTCAGTATGCAAAATATAAAGTTGTTTTGCGGTTTTTAGAAGTTGCGCGGACAGTGAAATATCAGCGAATGGATCGAGCACAATCACAGGTTTACTAATAATTTTTTGGGGTAGTCTGACGTTTAACCGTGGGTTATCTACTTTAACAGTATTTACTGACGTCACAATTACATCATGCTTTAATCTTTGCTGAGCAGTATAAGTTTCAAATTCATCACTTGTAATCTGAATTTTTTTTGACGGCAAAGCATATTTGCCATCTAAGCTAAGCGCGATTTTAGCGGTTAAACTAGCTTCACCAGTTTTTAACCAACGCACAAAAGGCTGATATAGGCGTGTGATTTCAGGCAGAGGAAACAAATGACAAGCAATCCCAGCTTGCTCGAGTAATGCCACGCCACCTTGCGCTTTAGGGTTCGGATCTTCAAAAGCATAATATACAACACCGACTTTTGCTGCAATCAGCGCTTTCGCACAAGGAGGGGTTTGTCCAAAATGAGCACAAGGTGTCAAAGTTACATACACGGTACAGCCATTTGCTTGATCTTTAGCAAGACTAAGCGCTTGAGCTTCCGCATGAGGCTGTCCATGTGCCATGTGAACACCCGTGGCAATGATTTGATTATTTTTGACTAAAACACAACCAACTGTAGGGTTAGGCGCACAATACCCCAAGCGTTGACGTGCAAGCTGATAGGCTTTAAGCATGTATTGTCGATGCATGGTGATATATAATAGCAATTTTTCAAGGGCTGATTATATCAAAATTAGCGCTCGATGGCATGCATATTTGCGCACCAATTCGAAAAACTTGAAACTGGTAAAAATTTAAATGAGAGGCCCCCATGAGTTTAGATAAGATACACCATATTGCAATTCAAGTAGATGATATTGCTCAGGCAGTGGCATGGTATCAACAAAATTTTAATATTAATGTTAAATATGAGGATGATACCTGGGCAATGCTTGAATTTGATAATATCAAATTAGCACTTGTCGTGCCCTATCAGCACCCCTATCATTTTGCCGTAAGCCGCAAAGATGCTAGAAGCTTTGGCGAATTGAAGACACATCGTGATCATACTCAATCAACACACATTAAAGATCCCAGTGGAAATGTCGTAGAAGTCATGCTCTGTGATAACAGTTAAGCTTTATTTAGCAATCCAAAACCAACCAATAATTGATACGATCAATAATAAACCTATGATGTTAACCCACACTGTTAGCACCTCCTTTTATTTTCCAGCGTAATCGATTTGCATTACAAACAATCGTGAAAGACGATAATGCCATCGCGGCACCTGCCAACATCGGATTGAGAAGGATACCCAACCATGGATATAATATGCCTACAGCGATTGAAATTCCTATCACATTATAGCAAAACGCCCCTACTAAATTTTGTTTAATATTTTTCATAGTGATTTTTGAAGTCTCTATGGTATCTAAAAGTGATTGCAAAGTTCCTCTTAATAATATTACATCAGCGCTTTCAATGGCCACGTCAGTAGCATTACCAATAGCAAAACCAACATCTGCTTTGGCTAAAGCTGGAGCATCGTTGATACCATCTCCAACCATTGCAACTGTATTACCCGTATGTTGAAATTGTTGAACATAAAGCACTTTTGTTTGTGGTAATACTTGTGAAATAACTTTATCGATGCCGACCCGCTTAGCTACTGCGTTAGCAATTGCATGATTATCACCCGTGATCATAATCACTCTTAAGCCTTTTTGCTTTAAAGTTGCTATAACATTCTCAGCATCCTTTCTAATAGGATCAGAAATGACAAGGGTACCAACCACTTGCTTATTAACGCCAACATATACATGGGTCAAATCACTATTTTGAGAAACTTCTTTGGCATCATGATACAAATTTAAAAAATTCATTTCATATTGATGCATTAAATTAGCTGTACCAATAACCACTTTCTGACTGTTGATCTCGCCCACCACACCATATCCTGCAATTGCTTGAAAGCCATTTACTTCTAACAAAAGCTGGTCAGAATAGGAACCAGTGATTGCATGCGCAATTGGGTGCTCTGAGTATTGCTCAACGCTAGCAGCATATCTAAGTACTTCTGACTGGGTCATTGTGTCTATCGTGTTAACCTCTACTATAGTTGGCTGACCTTGAGTAATCGTTCCTGTTTTATCAAATATTATAGTCGTGAGCTGACTTGCTTTTTGTAGTATGTCACCATTACGTATTAAAATACCAAGGTTCGCAGCTTTGCCTATTCCTAGCATGATTGATATCGGTGTCGCTAATCCTAACGCACAGGGACAGGCAATGATTAAAACGGTCATCGCACTAACCAACATGTAAATGACCTTCGGTTCAGGACCAAAATTAAACCACAGTAACGCATCTAAAACAGCTATGATTAATACACAGGGGACAAAAATATTAGATATAGTGTCTACTAAACTTACAATTTTGGGCTTAGAGTTTTGTGCTTGTTTCACTAATTCCGTTATTTGTGCAAGAGTGGTATCTTGACCAATACGCTGCACCTCAAAAGTAAAACTACCGGCGATATTAAGCGTCCCGCTGGTCACTTCATCACCGATAGTCTTTGTGATCGGTTTTGACTCTCCGGTTATCATTGACTCGTCGATGGTGGACGCACCACTTCTAACGATACCATCTAAGGGAATTTTCTCTCCTGGCTTGACGCGAACGATATCCCCTACCTGCACCTTTGAAACCAGTATGGTTTCTAAATTATCATTACGTATAATAGTGGCATACTTGGGTTGAAGCTCAAATAATTCTCGAAGTGCGGACGTCGTTTTGCCTCTAGCCCCAGCTTCTAATGCATGGCCTAAATTAACGAAAGACAAAATAATACACGTGGCTTCAAAGTAGACATGCCTAGCTAAAGTTGGAAGGCTTTCAGGGAAGATAATGACTATCATTGAAAAGATCCAAGCAGCGCTAGTACCTATCACTATTAGGGTATCCATTGAGGCTGAATGATTTTTAAACGCATGCCAAGCGCCTTTAAAAAAGTGTCCTCCAGAATAAATTAAAACTCCTAAGGTTGCTAAACCGATGAGTAACCAAATAATTTTATCGTAAAATGTACTCAAACTGGGCATTAAACCTAATAGGCTAAGAAACATCAGTGGCATACCCACTAATGCTGCAACGAATGCGAGAATTAAATACTGTTTAGCGTTACTATCTACTATTGAAGCATCATTAGCTTGCTGCTCTACGACGGCCGCGTAACCCATTCTATCTATACTAGCGATTAAATCATCTATAGGTGTGTTACCTATCACTACAGCAGTTTGTTTAGTAAAATTAACATTTACATGTTCTACACCTGGGATAGATGACAATGTTTTTTCGATTGTTTGAACACAACTAGAACATCGCATACCTCTAATGTGTAGCTGAACTTCTTTTAATGATTTAGCCATTTGGATATTTGCATCAAATTGATTACCCAACTGCACATCTTGCTCTCCCGTTTGCATATTTCAATAAAACTGATCGCCAAAATAACGTATCAATGATCAATTCAATTAATGTTTAATTAAGTTGATCTTCACTGTCTGAATCAAATACATTGGTAACGCTGCGGCTAACTGATGCAACGCTAGCTAAAATATTTGCATTCATAAATTTTCAACCTAATTGCTTCACCACTTCTTCTACCGCCACACCTTTGCCAGCACCTGATTGGCCAACAATAAATATTCTTTTCGCTTTGCTCATACTCGACACCTCACGTTTTTATCATCAACCCAATTAAAATTATACTGGTTTTTGAGTGAAATAGTTCTTTTCGAACTGATTATTATCAAATTAGGTAAAATACGATAACATACTTAAATATTATTTTCACCTTAGAAATTAAAAAACTTAACTTATTGTCGAATCGATATTATCAATAATAAACGCTATACTATAGTCTAGAAATCAAGAGATTTAAATCATGGATATACAACAATATAAAGGGAGTTTGTAATGGTTACTATCAATGAAATTTTTAGTTTAGTCGATGATTTTTGTGAACTTTATAAACTTGAGAATAACGGTTAACTGGTGAATCACAGTAAGAAAAGGCAATATCGCTCGACGCAATTGATTGTATGCTGATTTGCTAAATATGCAAATACACGTAATAAGCTGTTCACTCAAGTCATATCAAACGCTTTCATTTGATAAGCATCGTTCCAAAAATGCCATTCAAGCATAGTGCTCTTATAGAACGCATCAAACATTAAACATCGTACAGCTTCAGAAGCTGAAGCTGCAATTTCATCAAAAATTTTTATTGCGTTATCAACACTCATACAAAAATCTTCACTAGAATACGTTTCAATCCATCGCCAATAAGGATTGTTAGTATTAGTCTTAGCTTTTTCAAAAATTGACTGGCCAACAATTTTATATATCCAAAAACAAGGCAGCACACTTGCGATTGCAACTTCAATCGGTGCAGTCGCACAGCTTTGTAGAAGAAAGCTTGTGTAGGAAATAGTCGCTAATGTTAATTTCCCAGTATCTTTAATGCTAAATATCTTTCTAAAAAATCCGTGGACGACCTCTTGCTCAGCAATTAATGCTTCTTCTGAAAAAGATAAAAATGATTTCATATACTTTGATGGGCATCGAGATGCTATCATCGCCAGACTTCTGGAAAAATCTTTTAAATATAAACCATCCTGTTCTATATAATACATGAATTTAGATTGTTCTAGTGAACCACTCGCCAACTCCATATTAAAGGGATGTGACTTAATAGAATCGACAATATCTATAACCCGTTTTAGTGCTAATTGAGAAAATTCTGTCATCATTAATTTTTCTTAAAAAAACTAAGCACTATGCTGTGGTTTGTCAGCTTCGTTATATGTACTCTGTAACTCAGAGTAATCATCAGTTTTAGACTCAGTATGAAATTTTTTACCACAAAACGCTAAACCAATTTTTACTATCTTTACAAACCCTCTTTGTTCTAACTCAGAACAGTAAGCGTGATTATCAATTTGTTTTAATGCTTTTTCAGCGTTCTCTTGAAGTAGCGATTCTAAATTTTTTAGTTTTTTAGGTGGAGTAACACTTTTTAGCTCTAACATAATTGGCATTTTTTGTAAATCTTTAGGAATAATTACAATATCATAACGTCCATAACCACTCTCTTTATTAGATTTTTTTTCATACTGGGTTTTGTCCAAACTAGCCGTTAATCCAATCATCAACCCTTGATAGAAAGCCTCTGGCTCCCTGGCAACATCATGGACACTAGTCGTTTGTAGCATTATATTTTCTAAACTCTTATTAAAACCTTCTATATTACCAGTCAATAAATGGTCTAGAAATTCATTATACCACTGAATACCCTTACCATTCGCAAGCCATTGTTTAATAATTTGTTGGTAAAGGTTGCGAACTTCTTGATTAGGTATCGCTAACTCACAGTATAGGCCATCGTTGGTATAATTTTGTGAGATGACTTTTAAATAACCCGTCATTAACAACAAACTCCAAATGGCTGTTTCATTGTTTTTCAACTCAGAAAATACGAAATTTTCATCAATAAATTGTCCGACAACTTTACCTTCTAATAACAATTCAAAGGAATGCTTAAATTTGACGCTCGAGCGAATTAATAGTTCTTTAACCAGAGAGTTGTCACTAGTGTTTACCCAGTAAGGCTTTAATAACCCCTTTTCTTGAATATTATTAGCTATTGACCATGGATTATAAATCGTTGTACCACCCATTTTATAACCATTATACCAAGCTTTAATTTGTTCAAGGTCACTTCCTAAACCTGCTTGACTGTATAAAGTATTTACTTCGTCTTCGGTAAAACCAAAATATTGGCTATATTTAGGATTGAGAATAGAATACACTTTTAAATTATTCAGGCCTGAAAATAAGCTTTCTTTAGAAATTCTTAGGATGCCCGTCAGCATTGCGCGATATAAGTAAGGGTTGCTTTTCAGACCGGCCCCGAATAGAGAACGCATAATTTCGATAATGTCATCATAATAACCATGCACATAGCCAGCTTGTATAGGTGTATCGTATTCATCGATTAATAACAGCGCTTTTTCACCATAATGTTGATATAAACAATCGGTTAAATTTAGAAAAGCTGATTTAATTGCTACTTTATCTGCTTTACCTTCTAAAATAGTTTCAAATTCTTTTTTTTGATGACTCAATATGCGGGGACTATCTAACAAAGACGCATGCTCTTTATAAGTTCGACTTAATAAGTGACACAAATTATCGTAAGCCGAGTTGAAATCTTGGTCTTTTACTTCTTTGAAGGTTAGTGCGACTACAGGGTATTTACCTTGGTGTTGCAGATACTCCTGGCTTTGCTGGGCAATTTTTAATCCTAGAAATAAGTCTTGGGTAGGTTTGCCGTAGACATTTGAAGCAAAATAATGGTGCATCATTGATAAATTTAAAGTTTTACCAAAGCGTCGAGGCCGAGTGATGAGAGTAACTTGGGTGCCTTTGTCATCAAGAAACTCTTTCATCAATAAACTTTTATCAACAAAATTTAATTTTTGGTCGATTACATCCCGAAAATTGTCATAACCAATGGGTAAATCCATCGCTGTCACCTGTTCTTTTTTTTGACTACTATACCATCGTTTAGAAGAAATGTTCCCTAAAGTTGCGCTAAATAGATGTTTTTGGTAAGTAAAAGCCTGCCTGATCAGGGGAGACACTGGAAAAAAAGGCACTTTAGTCATAGTCTTGCTCACTACTTATAAAAGATGAAATAAATCGTACATTTAATAACTGTCTCATTGCAAACTCGCGTTATGTTTACCAATGAGCCTAATAAGAATACAGTAATACTCAATTTCAGTCAATTCATTGAATGCTTCGATTCAAAGGGCATGCTGTGAAAAAATTCTGAATCCACTGACACGCGCTTTTATGTTGTTTGATAACCCGTAAACTACAAAAGTGCTAAAATAATTCACTTTCTAGGCAATTAGAAATACTCTAATAACATCACCATAATATTGAATCAGATGCTTTTAGGGTTCGTTATTCATGAACACTCGAACTAATGTGAATATTGTAAGTCAGGGTTATTTCATTGTAACAACTATGATAAAATAAAACTCGGCTCCACCGTAAATTTAACCAATAAACGCTTTAGCATTCAATATGTCTTATAAATGTAGGTATTTGAGGCTTTTCAGATATTAGAGCTGTTCGCTTATATTCACTAAAGCGAATCAAGCGCTAAAGTTCATATCAGTCTGCAGCTAGTTATGTAATGATAGAATAAAATAATCTATTATTAAAAGCGGTTGATTTTGATTGAACAAATATTATTAGCTAACAACCACTACCACAGCTGCTATTGTCAAACCTCTATATTCTGAGAATTAGAGTGTCATAGCTAATAGAAAGCGTGAAAATATTATAACCAATATCAGCTGTTTTCTCTTTTACTTATTTTTTACACCTTTATGGTTTTAATTTATCAACTACAAATTTCTCAAAAGAATTAACTGCTAAATTTTTACCGTGATGTTTGAGCAAAGAAATATGTGTGTCATCTAAATATGAGATATATTGGCCGGTTCTTATGATATCAAGGCTATCAGGAACCATATTGCGTGGTAAAACAGTAACGCCCATCCTTGCTTTCACCGCAGCAATCGTTCCTGCATAACTATGACTGGAAAAAACGATTCGCCATTTCTTCTTCATTTTTTCCAAAGCATGAATTGCACGAGCACGATAGACACAAGGTTGGGGGGATAACACTAGAGGGACGACTTGATCATCTAATTCGAATAAATCTCTATTTCCTACCCATTCAAGCGTTTCCGACCAAACATCAATACCATTCGGAAAATCTTCAGGTCGACTCATCTTGACTAAAACAAGATCAAACTCTTGCTTCTTAAATCTCTCATACAAATTGAGCGTCAGGTCGCATTCAATATTCAAAAGTATACGAGGATGGAGCGACGCATATTCAGTTAAAATATCCGATAAAAATACACTTGCAAAATCCTCTGGCAAGCCAAAGCGGACCTGACCTTGGAGCTCTGGTTGCTTAAAACGATCCATTGCATCACGATTAAGCTGAATTATTTTTCGAGCGTAGTTCAGAAGAATTTCACCTTCTAAGGTAAGTGTCAGTTGCTTATTACGAACGAACAATGGCTTAGCAATTTGGTTTTCCAACTTGATAATTTGCTGACTAACAGCCGACTGAGTGCGTGAAACTCTCTCAGCTGCACGTGTAAAACTCCCTGTTTCTGCGACTGCTAAAAAACATTCTAAAGTTAAGGCGTCAAATGGCATTATTAGAAAACCTAATAGTTACTATAAGAATTAAGCGATTCACTTATGCTAAACTATCTGATATTTTTCGTCAATATTCATTGGCTTTCTAATATGGAGATAAATAATGCTTATCAACCAACAGTTTCTACATATCGATAGTTTAAGTCTCGTTATGATAACTTTGGTCGGTTTCGTGGCAGCTTGTGTTACTTCATTTTCTTCTCGTTACCTTAAAGGCGACAGAAAACAACGAGCTTTCAACGTTAACCTGGCAGCCATGGTGTTATCAGTCTTTATAATGGTCTGTACCAATCACTTATTTATTATGCTGGGTTCATGGGCAGCAAGCTATTTCTTTCTTGTGCAGTTAATGCTGCATAAAAAAGAATGGAGCGCAGCAAGAAAATCTTCTTTGTTAGCGGCTCAAAACTTCGGACTAGGTTTTTGTTATCTAACTAACGCTTTTCTCATTCTGTATGGTATGACTGGTCAAACAAACATCCAAGCAATCATTCATACTCCGATAGAATCTCCGTGGTTAATTGTAAGCAGCATTCTTCTGGTGTTAGCTGCTATGCGGCAATCCTCAATTTGGCCATTTCATCTTTGGCTAACGAGCTCTCTAAATTCTCCAACGCCAGTATCAGCTATTATGCATGCTGGACTCGTTAATGGTGGTGGTTTTTTACTGGTCCGCTTTGCTCCGTTGATTTTAGAACAACCAATTATCTTGAACATGATTTTTACCGCAGGAATTATCACAGCTTTATTGGGCACTCTCTGGAAACTCATGCAAAACGATATTAAAAGGATGCTTGCCTGCTCAACTATGGGTCAAATGGGTTTTATGATAGCTCAATGCGGTCTTGGCCTTTTTCCTGCTGCAGTGGCGCATTTATGCTGGCATGGGTTGTTTAAAGCTTATTTATTTTTAGCCTCCGGGTCTGCAGCACAAGAAAAACGTCTTGATCTAAACTATCCGCCTTCATTAAAGCATTTCTTCATAGCTGTTCTCTGTGGTTTCACCGGCACCTATTGTTTCGCTCTCACCAGTCATAAAAATATATTCGCAAACGACACTACATTATTTATCATTGTACTTAGCATGATCACTGGAACACAATTTTCTTTGACAATTATTCGAGAGACCTTTTCCATTAAAATTCCTTTAGCTTTTATTTCAACGATGATTATGGGGGGTCTTTATGGGCTAAGCGTACGTTTGATTGAAGATGCTTTGGATCCACTTGACGTATTACAACCACAACAACTAAACATGTTACATATGATTGCTCTATTCTTTTTAGTGGCTGGGTGGCTTGGCATCCTTTTTATGCGCGAGTCTAAAAAAATCGAACTTCCAGACTGGGTATTGAAAACCTATGTACGGATGCTTAATGCGAGTCAGCCGCACCCCAAAACCATTACGACACACCGTAATCACTATCAATTTTAAGAGGTTTAGTATGAAAGCAACCAATCAAAGTGAAAGACCTAGAGTCAGCGCAGTAGCAACTCCAGTCAATGATAGTCACTCACTTAAGACAGCAATAACTAGCAGTTGGGCAAAGATATCACCTTGCTGGCCTCTCAAAAACATCATCGCGGTTAATCCGATATCCGGATTTGAAGACCTATTTTTCGAAGACGCACTCCAGCAGGCACAAGCCTATTTTCGGCAAAAAAATCTTCCAGAAGCCATGTATGATATCAATCGCGAAAGTATTAAGTGGTTACAAGCATTCTTCGATCACGGGCAGTCAACCATTCAAATGCCAAACCGACACCATGGCTTTCTAAAAAGCGCGCTGAAGTTAATTAGGTTCGATGACCGAATTCACCAAAATGACCCTCAAAAAATACAATGGCTTCAAAACTTACCACATGAAGCAGAAACAATTATTGCTGAAGCCTTTTTCCACCTTGGTGTGCCTGTGAAAAAATACCAGCAATTTTTGACGCTGATGTTGACGACACTTCCTGGTTGGGCTGCTTATATTCAATACCGAACAAGTTGGGCTGATGCAGATGATGTTGCCAACCCATATACTATAACGCAACATGAATATCTCGCATTTAGATTAATTCTCACCTGTCTTTTATGGCCAGAAGCAAAAACGCTCATTAGTTGGTATCGTAGTGCTTTAGAGCAAACTGATATTCAAGAGATTTATCATCAAATCACAGCTCGAGAAAAAATTTATCAAAATGATTTACTAGGGAAAATTAGTCAGTTAAGCCAACCTCGATCACCCAATAGACCAACAGCTCAACTTGTCTTTTGTATTGATGTACGCTCAGAACCTTTTCGCCGAGCGCTTGAGACACAAGGTAATTATGAGACGTATGGTTTCGCAGGTTTTTTTGGTTTGCCTGTTGCTATTGAAAATGCTGTGACCGGAGAGAGTCACGCCTCATGCCCAGTCCTTCTTAAACCTACCCAAACCATTACAGAACATCCAAAATGCACTCATAATTCCTACCAGAAAGGATACTTAAGGTTTCGGATGCTTAAAAAGCTATATCAATCTGTGAAATACACCTTCACTACCCCTTTCAACCTTGTTGAAGTCATGGGTATTGGCAACGGTGTATGGATGGGTTTAAAAAGCTTTTTGCCAATCATCGCAACAAAAATTCAATCTATTATAAAAAAATTTATCGCACCCAGTTACGAGCTAATACCAGATATCCAATCGATTCAACTTGAGCAGCAGGTTAGTTATGGTGCAAGTGCTTTAAAAATGATAGGACTATCTGAAAATTTCGCACCAATAGTGGTTTTTTGCGGTCATAGCAGCACCACTCAAAACAACGCCTATGCAACAGCTTTGAACTGCGGTGCTTGCGGTGGTCATAATGGAGCCCCCAATGCGCGTATACTGGCAACCATATTAAATGCAAAAGCTGTTAGACGTAAGCTGGCTGAGCAAGGTATCATTATCCCAGATGACACACTATTTGTGGCAGCTGAACATAACACGACAACAGATGAAGTAGAAATATTTACAACAAATTTGTCAGCTAGACAGACAAAACAAATCATCGCATTGAAGCAGGATTTGCAAAACTCTAAAGTTGAAAATAGTCTATGGCGGGTTTGTCAAATGGATAAGAAACTACCAAAAAAGCAAGCGAATAAAGCAACCGCGCTGCGGTCACAAGACTGGGCACAAGTGCGCCCTGAATGGGGACTTGCAAAAAATGCCGCCTTCATAGTAGCTCCCAGATCATTAACCAAAGAAATTAATCTAGAAGGTCGCGTATTTCTTCACTCTTACGAGTGGCAAAAAGATAAGGAGGGATCTTATCTCGCGACCATTCTGACAGCACCGATGATAGTTGCTCAATGGATTAACTCACAATATTTATTTTCCACCCTCGATAATGTGGCATTTGGAAGTGGCAGCAAGGTCACTAAAAACATTACTGGTAAAATTGGTATCATGCAAGGAAATGCTAGCGATTTAATGCACGGCTTACCACTTCAATCTGTTTATGAATCTGACATTAAAGTCTATCACGTTTCCATGCGCCTAACCGTCTTAGTCTATGCGCCAAAAACATATATTGACCCTATTATTAAACAACATACAATTTTACAGAAACTGTTTGGTAACGGATGGGTACATTTGATATGTTTTGATCCTAAAGATCAACAAAAATTCAGTCTCCAAAGAGATTTTTCATGGGTCAAGTTAAAATAACAACTAAAGTGAGGTCTATTCTTTTATTTATTTCTTGCACCATTTTTAAGGACGATTATGAAAAAATCACATAGTTTAACATTATACTGTGCAAGCAGCCAGGAGGACTGAAATGTATCGAAGTGATGAGATATTGGTATTTGTAGAAAGCGCGTTACAGCGGTTAAATTAATGTTGAGTCTGGCATCAAGCGCATCGATCTATCTTTGTCGAGATTCGGTTGATATGCGCAAAAATATTGATGGGTTATCATCGCTGGTGATGAGTCATTTAAAGGTGGATGTAAAGACCCCGGGGCTTTTTGTGTTTTTTAATAAACGGCGAGATAAAGTAAAGATTTTGTATTGGGACAGAAGTGGTTTTGCGGTATGGTACAAGCGTCTTGCTCAAGTTGCTTAAGGGCGTTATCGTTTACCGATGTTAACGAAAAGCGCATTAAAAATCAGTGCCGGTGACCTCACGGGCATATTAGAAGGTATGAATTTGCTCAGTGCGAGTCGTTACCGGCAATACTAGTGATGGTGTAAGCCAACGATCACATTAAGTATCGGGAAAAGATCACAGTCTTTGGCGGTCTGTCACGCTAGAAAGACGCACTCATTGCAGCCCAAAGTCACACGATATAACAATTGTCAAGGTAGCTAGAACTTCAATCTATTCAATTAGAAAAGTTGACTCAGTAACTCGATGTGTTACAGCACATATTGTTTGGGAAGAAATCAGAGAAACAGGTTAAAGCGGTCAAAAGCTGCGATGTTGCGGATACCCAGGGAGCTAAATTCGGTGGTTCAGCCAAAAATGGCTCAGCCAATAAACCCAAACACCGCCCGCTCATTGACCCCGAATCGATGTCGTCTACGATTCGGCCGAAGATGATAAGCATTGTGAAAAGTGTAAGCAGTCCCTGCAATATTTGGGTCACACGTGAGTGAGTAAATTGACCTCATTCCTGCAAAGCTCATTGTGAAACGTCATCTTCGGTATAAATACAAATGTTATTGGGGTATCAAGCATGCGCCAATGCCCAATCAATCCATCAATAAAGGAATGCCAGGTGCTGGGCTGTTAGCAGATGTTTTGGTCAGCAAATGAGTCTGTAAAAAGTTATGTGTAACATCGCTAGCCTCCGACTGATCAGGCAATGACCTGATCAAACTCTATCATAAACCGATTCATAGCTGGTTTCCAGTTATAGATAGGCATGGTCCA
>Ga0100402_1000607_pt1 | contig 42475 bp, 29 predicted proteins | sample CryGeyme20150102_FD_80419 | JGI IMG/M metagenome (GOLD analysis project Ga0100402, IMG submission 80419) | Groundwater microbial communities from Crystal Geyser aquifers in Utah, USA - Crystal Geyser metaG 2015-0102 | ecosystem: Environmental > Aquatic > Deep subsurface > Groundwater | place... | reverse complement strand
TTCTCTCTCTCTCTCTCTCTCTCTCTCTCTCTCTCTCTCTCTCTCTCTCTCTCTCTCTCTCTCTCTCTCTCTCTCTCTCTCTCTCTCTCTCTCTCTCTCTCCAAAAGTGTTGGATTAGCCACGTCTGCGAACCAAACTAAGTTGTCTTGAGGTCACAATGAGGGTCTCCTTTCAGGTAGAGAGAGGGACGGAACTTCTTTCAAATCCTTCAATCTACTTTTACAAAACTTAATCGATGCCTGACACTGAGTCGCGCTTCTTGTAAAAGACGCAACAAGCCTCAAGCATTGATTTTTCTGTCTGGCCGTCATCCCTGCTCTTAATCTAAACCACTGATAAAAGCAATCGAATATCGAATATTCATTCTTTCAAAAAAGAGTTAATCGATCACCATGGGAAAAACGAAGAAGACAAGAAAGTTCGCCGTCGCGAAGAAAGTGATTAGTCCCAAAGATAACCGAGTACTGGCCAATGCCGAAGCCGCAAAGAAGCAACAGCTAGAGAAGAAGAAGAAGGAAACCGAGCCCCGCAAAGTAGAACAGGCTGTTTCGGCCCTCTTTTTCCAGTACAACGAGCAATTGGGGCCTCCCTATCATATTCTCATCGATACCAATTTCATCAATTATTCAATTCGAAAAAAGCTGGACATTGTGAGATCCATGTGTGATTGCTTGTTGGCCAAGTGCATTCCCTGTGTCACGGACTGCGTCATGGGCGAACTGGAAAAGTTGGGAGGCAAATACAAGATTGCCTTGCGATTGGCGAAAGACCCTCGGTTTGAACGCATTCCCTGTAGTTGTAAGGGTTGTTATGCAGATGACTGTTTAACACAAATGGCCAAACAATGGCGATGTTTTATTGTGGCAACATGCGACAAAGAATTGAGGGGACGTATACGTAAAATTCCGGGAGTTCCGTGTATGTACATCAGTGGGTATCGGTACACTGTGGAACGCATGCCTGAGGCTTTTGGAGCACCGAGATAAATTCTTTTTGATGATTGGGCGGTTGCTCCTGTCAGGAATCATGACTGGCCGCAGCCATAGCGCATTGGATATCTACATGAGTCCAAAACAAAGTAATGCACGCCCCTTCTATAGAGTTGTGTTATTCATATAATGCATTATTTACTCATCTAACAGCGCTATAGAAATCAAGTTTTATCGTTCCAATGCTGTATTCACTGTAAAAAAGGCGAGCTAGTACAGATATACCAATCCGTAAAACAACGTCCAAAAAAGGGTAAAACTCATCGCGTACTGTTGCAGCCCACTCGTAAGATATTGCCACCATGTCATTCGAATGAATCCTTTGAGATTGAAATTCATTTTGAGGGACCATATCAGAACGCATACTGTCGAATGGAGAATCATGAACGAGGCTGTTGTCGTCGCAAGTAGTAACAAAAGACAGGAGTCAGGAGTTAGTAGGTACCTGGTACAGCCATTACCAGAGTTTCCAACCAACAAAATTTCTTTCTCCACGGTTCGTACCTAATCCTTCCAAACCAGTTAATCCAACAATCCCTGACACGACACCCGAGGCAATCCCCATGACGGACCGTATTTTATCCACGCGTTGCATATTGCGTTGAAAAGCGACGACGTCAAAGACTTCCTTGGAGTTTTCACCACCATCTGCATCGTTGGCATTGGACATGGCCGGATCGGGGCCATCTAGGCCTGCCATTGGGTCCATCATGGTAACTGCTGTTTAGTTCTTTATTGTTAGAGTAGGAGGCGGAGTGGTAGGGGAATGATGCAGTTAGATAATGTGATGTGATGAATGCAGTGTGTTTGATAAGTACTACTAGCTACCGTGGTAGTATTCTCTACTACTCCTACTACTATCTACTGTACTACTATTAGTAGTACATCAGTAATAGTAGTAGGTACTAGTAGTACGAGTAGACTCCTCCTCCTCGTCCTCCTCGGTAGTAGGTACTCGAGTACTAGTCTACTGTACTGATCGTACTTGACAAGTAGTAGAGATCACAGCTACTACAACTACTAGCTAGACTACTAGTAGACTACTCATCCTCTACCAGAGGAGTGGTAGTATTCGTCTACTTTAGCGCTACTCATTGAACGAAGGAAACGGACAGTGTCCAGACTGATCTTTCTCGTCCTTGAAACACTAACCCCAATGATATCCACCCGACAAAATCACAATACTCGAGTACTATGAAGTTTTCAGTACATTTCTGGTAATCGCTCTTGATCGCTTTTTATTAAGTAATATGCACTTGGTCACAAAATAATGAGAGATCGGGTCTCCCTCCAAGACCAATCCCTCGAAAGGTTTGAGTGGACTGCTTCAAAATAAATCCATCCAACAATCCACAGTGGCGGCATTCGATGCAACCAGGACGTGGTACAGGGCAAGGGAACAACTGATGAAAGGCGACACCCCCGGGAAAATAAAAACTAGCGGGAACGGTTCGATTTATCGAGCAGGCAAAAGTGTTATTGTTGCAACAGGAAGTGATTACTACACCATACGATAGAGTTAGACTGTGTCTCGAAAAAGCTGAGTGAGATTGGTATTTGATTAGACTGGATTGATTCGCTGCACAGGTAAGTATCTCTCGTAGAATGACGAAAAGCGAATCATCACCGTCATCCACCAGCAACGACAGACAACCAACAGTTGACACAGAAATCACAGCAACAATGGTGTCGTCAATTATGAGTGCTACTACCAATAACAGTAGCCCATCAGCCACATCGACCAAGTCGCAATTGAAAAGAAAACGACGACCCCCTGTACAACCCTGGCGCAAGCCAAAAGATATGCCCAAACGGTATCTCAGCGCGTACAATCTCTTTTACAAAGACGAACGAGAACGAATGCTCAAAGCTGGACTGGACCCAAAGAATAAGACGAATGCTCATGGTTCAGCCAGGCCACTGTCGGAGGCAGGAGATGGAGGTAAGTTAAAAGAAGAAAAGGAGGAGGTCAAAACCACTCTAACACCAAAGCTACCAGATCCAAACGCTCCCAAGAACAATGCGGCCAGGAAACATGCAAGATCATCGGGGATCGGATTTGCAAACCTGACACGGATTGTAGCGGAGAAATGGAAGAAACTGGATCCTGCTTTGAAGGCACCTTACGAGGAAGTTGCTGCTCAGGATAAGGAACGCTATCGAAAGCAAATGCTTGTTTGGAGAGCCAAGGAAAAGGCAAAAAGTGAAGCTGGCGCGACTGTTGAAGAGGAGACAACCGAAGCTTACGCCGCTGGTTCTGATGGTAACACAGAACTGTATGACGCTACTCCGACGGAGCCTGAACGTTCACCTCAGGAAGTGTATAGAAACTATCCGGGCAATTATCATGGGCATCATCATTTCCTTGGGCATACTTATGAACCGAGCGGTAGTGCCTCCGTGCCAATTACTCCTCAAAAGGAAATGAGTGGGACGAAGCCAGTCTCGGACGTTGTGAACGCCAAAACTGGTACAGAATTTACACCCAACTCGGATTCTTTACAACGTCGCGTCCACTCCTTCGATTCTTCTCATGGTGAACAGGGAACTCCGCCTGTCTATGGATACCCACCTGATTACCGAGGGCGTTGGGAAGCATATGAGCGATATCAGGGCCATCGCATGGGTTCTCCCTACCACCATACTCCTTATCCACCATCAACAGTGGGCATGGGTGGATATGCCGTCCCTCTGGGCCCTTCCTCGATGGTGCATCCCGCCAGAGCTCATGGAAATCCTGGACCGGATTCTAGGTACGAATATTCCTACGGTCCTCCTTCTCATCATCATCATCATTATCATCGGGAATATTCCAGCTATCCTGCTTACTACACTCCACCGCAATCAGCACATAGCAACCCACACGGAAACCCACACATGCACCCAGATTTTTCTACTCCGCCGTACTACCACCACAATGATGTATCCAGACCTCCCTATACTTATGGATACCATCACCATCCAGCTTACCATCACTCCACTCCGACTACTCCGAGCATTCGCGAAGAAACGCTGCAGCTACAGGCATCGCGAGCAGAATTCCAGAATCGAAATCACTCTTCAGAACCGCAGGCGTCATCCCAATCGAAAGACAACTCTCCATCACGAAAGCATGCACCGACAACCAGGAACGATGCAAAATTTTCCAGTGGTACCAAGAACGACCATTCTCTTTTGACTTCCTTAGGAAACATTGATTCTAATCTCGATACGGAAACCGTCGACTTTCTGACCACCCTCGACCTCGAGTAGACACAACCAAGACCCAGCCTCTCGCTCAAAAACGAACCGATGAGGCTTACTCATATTTCATACAACTTTTATTATTTCTGTGATGGACACCAACACACCATGACAAGCTCTTTTTGAGGCTATTCATCAATTCATAACACAAACAATCAACCAGCAAGTGGCACGTTTGCCCTATTCAATGACTCATAATCACACCAACACGACAAACTAAGGCGACGACTTGCAAATTCAGCAGACGCAACCCTTACTCATACTTCATAAGATTTGTACAACCCAGCTACTCTTTCCCGAGAGGAGCATTCAAAATTCATAATCAAAATTGCTAGCCAAAGGGCAGCATCTCATAACTCATAATAGGAATACAATTAAAGTACTGGACAGGCTCCTTAATTACGTTTTCCACTTCATTTTGACTTCTGCAATACTCTTGCCGTAAACTATTTAATTTCTCTTCTAGCCTAGAGAAAGGGCTCAATATTTCTGAATCTCGCGGGCTGAAAAGCCCCGAGGCTAACATGATCCGTTGCCGTCGCTCCCGTGGCAATCAAATTTGCCATTGTCTCCCCTGTAGCAGGTCCAAGGAGAATTCCCCAGCAAGAGTGTCCAGCGGCAACGTAGCAGTTCTCACAACCGTCGACACTTTCCTTGGGCAAAGGCCCCATGATGGGCAGGCCGTCGGGTGTGGATGGTAGATAACACGCCTGCGTCAAAGCGGGCTCACCAGCCAAGGCACTCTTCTCGCTTTTTCCCGAGGCCGTTCGTACCGCGGAAATAATTTTTTCTACGGCATCGTACCGAACGCATTCCTGGCCCGGTTGTTCGGTTACTCTTACGGGCGCATCTGGGAAGCCCGTACAGTAGGCCGTGGAATCAGGGCGCACATAAACCTCTGGATCACCACAACCCGCAAAAAAGACGCACTGGCTGAGTACCTCTTGCGTTGGAATGATCACACTGTGATATTTCACACCTGTCATGATGTTGGCAGTCCATGGGCCACACGCCAGGAGAACAGCATCTGCCTCTAAAACCTGCCCGTCCTCCAGCTGGACACCCACCGAGCTACCACTTCCCTCTTGCTTTACCATCGAAACGACCTTTCCTTTGATGAGTTGATTTTCTCGTTGAGCGCCAGCACCAGATTGAATCAATCTGCAGCTTTCTTCCCACAAGCTCTGACAGAGCTTTTTTGGGTGCACTTGGGCTATGGATTCTTCGTTCCCTATCAATTGGAACGAGACGACACTAGTATTCCCATCGGTTGCGTCATCTTTCGCCCATTCGACATTATCAAATTTCTTTCCACTGGGTCGACGGCGATTGGCATCGACCCCAATAGAGGCACAGGTCAAGCGACGGTAGTCGATTTTCTGGGCTCCCAGAGCATCTGCCAGGGACTGATGAAGTGCGAAGGATCGTCGTGCAAGATTGCGTATGGGGCTCATGTCGTTCCAATCGAGAGCTAAAAAGCCACCCGCTTTTCCACTGGCCGCAGGAGCGATTTCGCCAGAGGGATCCACAATGGTAGAAGATATTCCAAAATTCTTGGCCAAGTAATACGAAGTGCAGGTACCTATTACACCGCCGCCAGCAATAACGACATGCTTGACTGCGACGGAGCCTTCCTTCTCTTTGGTAGACGACAACATTTGCAGCGGTCTGATTTTTGTCCGTACAACACGTCTATTGGTATTAGGCGAAAATGCTGATGTAATGGTGGCGACCGACGAGACCAGTGTCCAGGCAACAAACAACTTGCTGAAATCTTGAAAGAAAGTTCGTACCATTAGCCATTAATTATTAGTTATGCCCTCGGCCCTAGATCCTGGATGCCTGGTACCTTCACCAGTCCTAGCTAGCGATGTTACAGGCCTTCTGATAGTAATAACTACACTCCAGTATTTCACCTTTCGCTAGTTTTGTGGCTAGCTTTTACTCCGCGTAGCCAATTTCTTTATTCTAGCTAGAGAGGTCAAACAATAAAAAACAAAAAGCAAAAAACAAGTAACGTCAAGATTCTTTGTGGAAGTTGCTGCATCATTAGGGAAGGGGTTTCGCAAGGAAAGGAGAAAAAAATTACCACGATAGGTCTGCTAGCTAGTCTAGCTACTCGTAATCGTAACGAAAACATACATAAAACAATACCAGGTAGGTCCTTTCGTAACTCGGAGTAAATTAATACGTGATGATAAAAATTCTTAGAAAAGCCAAGACTGGATCATGCGGATCGGCCACTTTCATAAATACTGTATAATAATATATCAGCCAGCCCACAATACGGAGTAGTAGATAGTACAAAACAGTTAGAACTCAACAACCAACGTCAATTAATAAACCAATATTTATATCACCATGACGAATGGGACAGCACAGGAATCGGATAAGAGTGGTTGCACTGCTCCAAATATCATTTTGTGTTTAGTTGCCGTATTCCTCCCACCCCTCGCTGTGGCACTCCATGGATGCTGCGGTGACGGAGGTTTTACCTGCGGCATGCACATGATCCTCAGCATTGTATTAACCATCTGTTTCTGGATTCCTGGAATTTTGCATGCTTGGTGGTACATCTGCAAAAATAATTAAGTACTCGCAAAGAGAAGGAAGGGCAACCAGGAGGCAGCAAGGGAAGCAAATGGGTGCCACGGTGCCACGAGCCAAGACGCCAAGACTAGACATGGAGCAACTCATTGCTCATTACTATTTCTAATAATAAGTTTAAAAGACCTTGTTCTATCCAAAACCACCACCGCCACCTCGGCCTTTATTCTTGTTCTTCTTAGCTTGTCGACGAGCTGCTCTGTTACCGGCCGCACCGGCCAGTTGGGCCATATCGGGTGCACCTGCAGCGTTCATATCGTCAGCAGACATACTGCCCATTTGCTTTTGCATTCGACTCATCATGGTCCTCATCTTTTGAAACTCACTCATAAATTGCACACCATCTTCCAAGCTATTGCCCGATCCATTCGCTATTCTTAAGATACGGGATCTTGCACTTGGCGAGGTGATCAAGAGTTCAGGGTTTGCTCGTTCCTTTTTCGTCATGCTGTTCACCATGGCTTCATTCTTCTTCAATCGTTTTTCCACGTCGCCGATTTGCTTCATGTTCATATTGCCCATGCCGGGCATCATTTTGGCAACTCCTGCAAGATTTCCCATTTTCGACACGAGTTTGGCTTGTTTCATGAAATCATCAAAATCAAATTTGGCTTCCAGCATTTTCTTCTGCATTTCTTCTGCTTCCTTATCCGAAACTTCGGCGGCTGCTTTCTCTACAAGACTGACAACATCTCCCATTCCAAGAATACGAGAGGCCATACGATCCGGAAAGAAGGGTTCCAAGTCGGCAGTTTTTTCTCCCGTTCCTACAAATTTAATGGGCTTTCCACTCACACCACGGACACTCACGGCGGCACCACCACGAGAGTCACCATCCATTTTTGTCAAGACAGCACCGGTAATACCAACGGCAGCATCAAAAGCTGCCGTCAATGAAGCTGCTTCCTGACCCGTCATGGCATCGACCACCAGCAACGTTTCATCGGGTTCAACTGCAATGGATGGCAACGGAAAACAAAGTCAGATTGTTTGTTTTCAATACCACCACCACCACCACCACCAACAACAACAACAACAACAACAACAACAATTAGAACAACGACTGCAACAAGACCCGTCAATAAGGCATACCTGTCGATTGAATGCGACGCAATTCATCCATGAGATCTGTATCAATCACTTGGCGACCAGCTGTATCTACCAATACCGTATCGTATCCTTCATCTTTGGCCTTTTGAAGGGCCTCGGCGGCAATGTCCACAGGATCAGCATCCGTGCCCCTGGAAAAGACATCCACGCCAATGCTTTCTCCTAGAATTTCCAATTGCTTGATAGCGGCAGGACGGTACACATCTGCTGCTACCAGCAGCACTTTCCTCTGACGTTTGGGCAATTTCGAAGCCAACAGTTCTGTATTTTCTTGACCCATTTGTTCCACCTTGGTGTAGTCGACTTCGCGTTCTTTCAAATACAGCGCCAATTTTCCGGCCGCGGTTGTTTTTCCTGCACCTTGCAATCCCACCAACAAAACGACGGTCGGTCTGTCACTATTGTAGGCCAACGTCGCTGCCGGTTTGAAGACTTGTTCCGTCCTGGTGACGGTATCGGCCGAATCGCCTCCCATCATGTCCAAAAGTTCGTCGTACATGGCCTTGATGAACTGTTGCTCGGCCGTTACTCCCTCCAGTACTTCCCGTCCGAGACTGCGGTTCTTCACACCCTCGATGAGCGTATCGGCAACATTGACGTTAACGTCGGCATCTAGCAGAGCTCGACGGACGTCGCGCAGGGCTGGTTTGACACTGGCCTCGGTCATGCGCTGCTTGGGACCTAACTTTTTAGCCACGGACGAAATAGCTTCCGATAATTGATCGAACATCATGTTGAGCCGAACACCAGACGAAGAATACTGGCGGTGGTGGTGTGGCAATGTCCGCCGTGAACCAATGGAAAAACTGTGACTGCTGCTGCTACTGCTGCCATGGTGTTGTACAAAAGATGAGCTTCGTACTACGCCCAGAGACCCAGTTGTTACTGTTACAGGCGAAAATGCATCACTGATGACAACAACCAAGGAGATAATGGCAACAATTGGTAACAAAAAGAGCCTCATTTTCTTTGTCTTTCTTTCTTTTTTGTGATGAAAATGGATTGATGGAACTGAGGCTGAGGAAGAAGTATTCGACTACTGGAGTGAGTAGAGTACTACTACTCTTAGTACTCTTAGTACTCTACCTGAAAGTACGTTGTTCAATTATTATTATCATTATCATTATTGTTGATGGTTGGTAATTAAACTAAGGAAACTCATGCTGACTCAAAGAAGGGACTCACTGTTAGTTGGCCCGGGTGTCAGTTTGAAAGCCTTTTGCACTAGTACTCAGTACCATGGTACTCGAGTACAGTATTTATTTTTGTAATAGACTACTAGTACTAGACTACTAGTCTAGTACTATGGTAACAACGTACAGTACCGTAGTAGTAACAACAGTAGCTTGTTTTTTTGTTTTCTGTGTGTTCTTCTACATCCATGTACTCGAGTAGTAGTGAACAGGGCGAAGCGTCTAAAACAATCCAACAGCAACAGCAGCACAACAATGGTATCCTTTAACAAAACCAGAGCGGAACAAAAAAGAAGCGATGCCATTGAGAAATTTCTCCAAGAAAAGAAACCAATCAGTTACACGCACTCCGTATTGCTCAACATTGGTCTTGCGATTATTGTGGTAGGACTATTGTTACAACGAACATCATCCAATGATGGTGCATCATCATCATCTGTATCATCATCATCATCATATTTTTCATCGTTCCTGTTTGGGTGGAATAGTGGAGGAAGTACTGGCGGCAAGATTATCCAACACGGTCGATCTGGTGACTGCGTCCAATCGTTCGGCAAGTACCGTGGACACGTGTACCAGCAAAGGGAAGCTGGATTTATTGGAATTCCCAAGTGTTTGGTCGAATCGAAATGGATGAAAGTACAGCAACACACGGTTATGTTACCAGGCACAGATCAAGTCATTTACGACTGGTTGTGGATCGATTATCACGATCGGATCAATGTTCTGGTCGAAGCAGAAGCTACTACTACAACAACTACTACAACGACAAGGCAAACCGATAAGAAATTCATGGTCTTTGAACAGACCAAGTACGCACTGGAAGGAAGAACATCCAAAGCTATTATTGGAGGCATTATTGAACCCGAGGAAGAACCCAAACAGGCAGCCATTCGAGAAGTACAGGAAGAAATGGGAGTGAAATGTGAAAATATGCATTTCTTGGGTCGATTTCGAACCGATGTCAATCGAGGTATGGGATGGGTGAATTCCTTTTTGGCAACAAACTGTTCCAAACGTCAAACCGAAAGCAAGAACTCGTACTTTGCAAAAAGAAGCAGCAGCAGCAGCAGCGGCAAAGCCAATGATGAGGTGGGTACCGCCGATACCGAACGACAAGATTTACGGCTCCTGACTCTGACGGAATTGCGACAAGCGGCTGCAAAGGGAGAATTTCTAGAGGTTCAATGGAGCAATACAGTTGCTCTGGCTTTGCTTCATCCCGAATTAATGAACTAGGAGTAACAACAATATCAGCTCAGCACTGACTACAAGTACTATAGTAGCAATAGCTTCTTCAAGTCGTAGACGCGTGATGTATTTAATAGGTAATAATATATAACCCTTCAGCATGGTCTGAGATGAAGAATACATCATAAGCAATCAATCAATCAATCAAATCAATCAATTAACCAGATACATGGTCAATCTGTTGCTGTTGGCTCTGGGCGGTCGTCGCCTGAGCTGCCGTAATTTCTCGTTCAATTACTAACTGAACAAATTTGAGAAAGTAGTCTCGATATTGATCAAATTCTTCGGTAAAAGGATCAGGATGACTATCAGTAGGTCTAGTCGCGCTCATAGACAAAACCGATTTGACCGAAGTCGCGTTCAGAGCACTAATGGCAGAATAGCTCTGGCTTCGTTTCATGCCTTCCATCTTTGGCAAAGCAGACAACGAAGTCTTCGGGGTATTGGAGTGTTGCTCGGAGAGGCTACTAGAAGGCACTTCCAATTCCTTGTTCATCCAAGGATCTTCGGCGAAGGTAACCGTAGGAGAGCGAAACGAAGCCCGATTGGTTTGTCGGGCTTTCTGACCTTCCGTTTCGTTGACCGAACTACACTTTGGTAGAAGGGGAAAGGCGGATGCCGGGACTGCCAAGGTTAGAGTAGGAGAGGATTCGGGGCTGAGCGTCCAGGAGACATCGTCCTCACCAGCGGCAGCAGATGGACTGCCAGGTCGCGTTTGCCAGAATCCCTTGGGTGAACCATCGGTAGAGTCATCTTCCGATCCAATAGAGGAAGAACGACCTTCTTTCGCAATCATGGACATGCTTTGGTCCATGCTCATGTTCACACTGGCAACCTTACTGGCCGCCCATTCGTCCACAAAATCTTCGTTATCCTCTTGGACAGCCTCATCTGTTTCGCTACTGGAATCCGAAGCAGAGGACTGCGTTCCTGTCATGCCAGGGAAATCCTTCTTAGCATCTTCGTCGTGCATGGACACGTCCAGGTCACTCAGCATAGACTTGAAATGAACGCTAGATGCCGATTTGGGTATGCAGTTGGAATTGGCTGTGCTGCCACTGCTTACAGAAGATCGCCGCTGCAGCGCTTGGGCATTTACACGGGGTGTGAGTTGGTCTGCCAGAGCTCGAGACGCAGCACTGTGATGCCATCGTCCATTCTCCAGAGCAGACAAGGACAGCTCTTCGGCCATGTTAAAGAGAATCTCAAGCTTGGATGGTATTTCGCCCAGGTCGTCGTTGCGACAGCACATGATCGCAATCTCGTAAAGTGTCAGGCCGGCACGAACGCCTGCTTGTAGAATCGTTGTGGATGCACGGAAGATATCCACGGCAGCCTGACTGAGATTGAGCTGCTCGAGGAGTATCCGAGCGTCTGCCTCGATGTCCAGGTTAAGGATATAGCGCTTGCTGGCTTCGCTGAGTGGCTGCTTGAGTTGCGGCCAATCGAGCCAGCACCAGTCCATCCACGACACATCGGCCACTGATCGTAGACAAAATCCGTGATCAATCGGTACGAGTTCCAGAGAGTTATCCCTTCGTCTTCGCACCAATAAATTCGCCGAATTGCGATCCGCATTCATAATGCGAATGTCCAAAATAGCAATCTTGTGAACTTCGTCGACGCTAATTTTGGATGGCGACATGTCGTCAATGGTACATTCGCAAGAACAAAATTCTTGAAAGGATCCCACCTTCTCGAGAGAGGCAGACGATCCCAAGTTGGAGAGAGGACTGGAAATGGAATGGGCCCCGATCGAGGCACCGCCTTCGGCGACCTTTAATCGGGATCCATTGTTGTTAAAGGCAGGATGCCTGGCTTCGGCCAGCGTCGTCATGGGAACACCCGAGAATCCGTCGTGATCCAAGAGGTAGGCGGCCACTTCTCGCATACAAGCTTCGCCGGGAGCGACACCTTCTCGGAGCGCCATGGTCTGACCTGGTTGGCGCAGATATCCCCGGGGGTTGTTGGACGCGTACGGTTCTTCGTCGGCGGGTTTAAAGACGGCAATCTTGGTCTTCTTGGCATCGTGCAAAAAGTACGTTCCGCCGGATCCATCGAGGACGAACTCGGGCTTGAGGCCCATAAGGAAGCCTCTTCGTGCCTTTTGGACGAGACTGCGCAATATCTTGGGAGTTGCGTCAATCATGGAGGAAGATATGCAGACATCATTGCCGGTTTCCGAGGCGCGCAGGTGCGTCGAATAGACGGACGATGCAGCGGAACTCGAGGCCTTGATATCTAGTAAGAGAGTTTCTCCCGAGCGGTAGATACCAGCGTCGTGGAGAGTGCGGTGGTTGGGAAGTTCCTTGCCACTACTTAGGAGAGGTCCAAAGTAGAGACGCTGGGCATTGGGAGGGACGTGCATGATCTTTTGAATGACATGCTTGACTTCTTGAATGGTCGACCAGCTGCGGATCGTGATCGCTCTCTTGCGCTGCTGTCGATCTCGCACATCCTTGATAAAGATCTTGAGATCAGGTCCTCGGATGTTGCTGCTGACCGCTCCTTTGCGATCCAATGAAATGGTCATGATTTAAGTTGTTCGTTTTTATGGAATTTTTTTGGTTTTCTTTCCGTTCAGATCTTCCAAGATAGATTCTTACTTGTGTTTTTGAAAGAGGTTCTCTTCAGCTATTGCTTTTGCTATTGCTGGATAAGTAAAAGGAATAGTACAGTAGGGGTTAGCTCTTCTTCTTCTGTTGTTACTACTGCTGCTACTGTTAGACGTAGTTGAAGCAAGATTGATAAGACAGTCGTTGAGCGAGAGGGTTGTAGCTGCGGTAATTGTTGTAGAGGAGGATTGAAGATAGAACGGCCGGGCCGCCCGGGAAAAAGGTGCTAAAGAAAACACGGTAAAGGTTTATTGAATGAAGATATGGGTTGAAATTGGTGTAGTATAATGTAGCGTAGCGGTATGGATACAAGCAATCTGAAAACGTGCAAGTTCCGAAGGTCCTGTGGACTATTTAAGGGTTGTTGGGGCTATTGTCTCGGTTCAAAAGAGCTGTAGAGAACAACAACTACAACAACAACAACTCTTGCTATCCTGTAAAGTCCCTAATACTGTTGCTGCTATTCGATAAAGCGACAATGGAGCTGTTGATGAGAAAAGATAAAGGTTGCTTGTTGATCCTTTCCAATCGGGTTAAATGCTTTGAAAGCTTCTGGTTTTGATTGTTGACTGTTTCTTGCCTGATGATTGCTCGCTCGTGTCGACTCGCATCAAACAATTATACGAGTAATAATAATAATAACAGTTCGTGTTGACCAGCAGGCAGTTTCGAAGTGAGCAAGAAAGAGCTTTTTCCACTCGACTTTTTTAACTATAGAGAAAGTAGTAGGAATCTTGTTGATGCAAGCGATCACTGGGAAGGAATTTTGACTGACGAATGAAAATCAACAGAATTTGATTTGCTGGCGTCATAATCGTGGATCCAGCCAGAATTTGGATCTTTCATGAATTGGCATGTGTGCTCGAAAAACGAAAAAACTGCGAACTAATTAAACCCTATTGTATTTATTTTGCCGATGATGATGTTGATGATGTCTGCGAATTCGAATGAAAGCTGCTATTGGGCCGCGCATACGTCAACCCAAACCCTCGAAAGACGACTATCGCAATCAAGCCAATGTACGTCTATCATTGTTACCTCATCACGTAAAAAAATAATGGGGGGTATTTTCATTATGAAAAGCCTGTACGTCATGGAAGATGGAAGTATCGATGTAGTCTGACGGGCGAGCTGCTGGAACGTCTCGTTGTGGCGCATAGCAAAAAGAAGCGCTAAGTTGTTGCTTCCCGCGAAACTCAGACCGTCTTGTGCACTCACATACAGTCGTCCTTCTGAACCAGAATACGAAATAATGGTCGATCATCACAATCGTATACTCCTTTCGACCAATTTGATTTGCGTGTTTCGATTGGTGTTTGTTGATTGATTGGTTCATGATTTTCGCATCGGAGATGATCCTGTACTGCATTGCTCATAACCATCATGTTTACCAATCTGGTGTGCTCGCACTACTAGCTAAAGTCGCGATCAGGGAAAAGACGAGGAGCCACCAATGCCCAAATGTAGAGAGCCATAAACAACCACTGAGAAGCAATGAGCATCCACATGCTTACTTTCCCTACCTCAGGGTTCGCCCGATCTCCTCCCGTTTCAATGGACCCCCAACTGGTCAAAACCATGGCGAACCAACAACTGATGAGGGCAAGCACCATGTTGAGCTTCCACGAGTTAGAAAATCCCTTATTGCTTTCACCGTCTGCTGTGCCGTTTGTTTGAGGAAGAGCAGGCGATGTTTCTTCCGCCTTTGACTCGGTAGTTCCGTAGCTATTGTCGCCGACGACAACTCCGGACACTTTTCGTTCCGCTTCCTTCTGTTTCTTTTTTTCTTCCTCACTGTTGACTTGTGGTGTAAGAGCGCGGTCACTGCAATAAATATCAATTAGAATCGTTAATTTGAGGGGAAACGCAAAGAAAAATATAGCAATGCTAAATCACAACAACAACAAAATTTCGAATTAAGCTAGCACGTACCTTTCGTCCTCCTCTTTCATGGCCTTGCTGGCCGTGTACGACCATCCCGTCCATCCCAGCGAAATCATTGTAATTCCAATCCCTAAGATAATACCTGTAAAATCCTCTTCTCCGAGTTTGGGGTTACAAGTCTCATCGGGATTGCGGGACAAGGAAGAAAAACACAGGTACGTCGCGTAGGCGCTAGTAATGGCCGAGGCCAACAAACTTCCCTCTTCACCCGACAATTGCGCCAGCGTCACCAGGGTACTCAAAATGAGTGTCACAGAAATAAAGACGGCGGAGATGGTGCAACCACCAAAGAAATGAAACATCAATCCAACGACCGTCAGACTACCGAGAAAAAGAAAGACACATGTCACAAGAATGGCCACTAACCACTTCTTTCCGGATCCCGTCTCGGCAGCTTCGGCCTGGTTGGATTTCTCGACCCAAGAGTCGTTCCAATTGTACGCCATGTCTAAGAAAATAATTTGCTGCACAATGATAAAGGCGACGCCTCCGATCCGAGCAATGTTCATGTAAATATCGTTCCAGAAGGGATCATTGGGAATAAAAACTGTCACGGCGCACAAGAGCACAAAGATGGCGTATTTGGCGGGCCACACTTCTCGATTGAAACTGGGTTTGAGCTTGACGACAATGGCCGCCAAGAAGAAGAAGAAGGTAGCCGATCCAGCGGCACGGTAGACACCGGAGTTTCCAACACACCGTTCCATTAATTCGCTGGATTCGTACTGCTCACAACCATCCAACCAATTGTCTTTGAAGAAGTTCGTGGCCTGGTCCTTAGCGATTTCAGCGGCGTCTAACGTTACTTCGTCGTTCGATTCTACGACAGCCGAGGCGACCCAGTACTGAAATATGAAGGCAATAACCATGGCAATAATCATGAGCAAGACGGAGCGTTTACGGCCCGAGTTGGCACCGGGAGGAATGTTGGATGGCTTGTCGTTACCGCAGCAAGCACCCAAAAGAGACCCACAGGCGGTACAGGCACACCAAGTGGCCGAGAGGACGACGCAAGAAAGAATCTGACCCATTCTTCTCTAGTTGTTGACGACTTGCTGTGAATTGTTTTGGTTCTAATGGTTATGGCCTTCCGAAGTTGAGCGACGACCTAGATCAGTGACTTTGTCTGTCGTGTTATGCCTTGTTGGAACTAGATCTCGATTCGACGAGTTGAAATCACTGATGAGGGTCTTTGTCTTATCACAAATGATGATAGTACTATTATTACTCGAGTACTCCCTCTGTAAACGTTTGTATGAATGGTTTTAAAGCAAACGGCTTCCTTCTTGTTGGGATCTCTCGAGTCGGTTTTAAAACGAACACGACTGAAATAAGTCGTGATTGTCTTAAAAAGAAAACCAGCCAGGCAGTACTCGGAGTACTACTCTAGTACTCTACTACCGTAATACTAGCTAGTAGTAGTAGACCACTACTACTAGTACAAACAAGATGGCACACTTGATTTTTATTTGTTACTACTACTATGAACTACACCATACAGTAATAAGTAGAGTACGCACTACTAGCTCCTAGCTAGAGTTGTACTCTGAGTATTAGCTATACAATTCGTACAAAAATCTCATCTATGCCTGCTCATCTTACATTCTTGCATCGCGCTTTCGCTTTCGACAATCGCTCCTGCAATTTTTTATTTTGCTGCCACAGGAATAGCTGAGGCGTCAACCGACTCACAAAGTTTGTCCCTGAAAAGATGTCGGTAGCCTACAAGACATAAAATATCATTCATAGTGCTCGCGAATCTGTCGAAAGCCATGCCTTGCCATGCCATGCTTTTTGGTGGGAACGTCGTCCCTGCCATTTTTGGAAACAGCACTCTCTTTATATGACAAAACGTTTTTTCTCATTTCGTTGATCACTTCCATGCTGTGGTTCATCATCGTCATCATGTACAAGCAACGAGACAAAAAGGCCAAGACTCATGGCGATACTTTCGACAAATCGATGTCAATGATTTTTTGGTTGCAGCAAAACAGAATAAATCCACTACAGGAAGCCCGTCGAAGATGCAAAAGAGAGACCGGACGGGACAGTCAAATGCCACAATGAGAAATCACTTTTCTTATTTACTCTTTGCTTCGCTAGCATCCAAATCAGCATCCGCATTGGTATCAGAAAACTCTGTTCCGAGTATCCCTAGTCTATAAACCATGACACGGCCATAAAAGTCGGTGCACTCTTGAAACTCAATTTTAATAGCATCTACAGCCTTGTCCTTCACGCCTGTTAAAGGAAATGATTGCAGTTCGTGGCTATCGGATGGTTCCAGTTCTTCGATCACTTCCCATTTTTCTTCTGCATCCAAAGTCCGGACGCTCACGTTGCATTCTTCGGCCGAAAATCCTGCTTGAAATTGTATTTGAAGTTCCTTGGGCAGGACTTGGCGGCCAAACGTGATGGTAAAGGATTGCGTCGCGTCGTCATCGCTTCCTTCGGAATACCAGCAACTAGATCTTTCCTCCATATCGAGTGCGTTCATGGGACCATACTGTTTCACATTCCGTTGCAGTACCGAAGATGCCCGTGCTACTGTACCTGAGGCTCTGCTGCTGAGGAGTACGAAATTGTCGGATGACATTGTTACTTATTACAAGGTACAAGCATAAGAGCATAAGTGTCGGAAGATTTGTTTTTCTGATTTCTTTGATCGACTTTCTTCACTACAGATCCAGCAGACGAGCAGCAAAGGTCGTAATATTCTCCCACTATAGGCGGCGCTCTCTGGGGGCTGCGATCGGGAGAAGAAGATGATGGTAGTTGAAAAGTCAAGGTCGTCTCACAAAGGTAATTTCGATTTTGAAAAAATACTAGTACTCCAAAATAAGGTACTGAATTTTGCGGATGCCATAACGCTGGAATTAATTCAAGTGTGCGTCTTAGTAAAAAATTATTGATGTCGGCCGTTCAGGTTTGTCCTCTCGAAACAGCTACTCTACTCCTACTAGTAGTAGACTACGATACGACGTAGAGTAGTACCAGTAGTAAAATACTCGGACTAGTAACTCGAGCGCAGCCTTCTACTAGAGTACTAAGTACTGCGCTGAGTCGGTTGACTATTACTAATGTTTATACTACTACTAGTAAAACAGTAGACTACTAGACTAGTACTCTATCTCGTCAATAATTAGTGGACTAGACTAGACTACTCGTACTAGAATATTGGCTGACTACTCGGAGTACTACTAGAGTAGTAGTAGTACCAGGTAGTAACTACTACAGTAGCTAGTCTACTACTATTAGTATTACAGGAGGAGTAGTAGGTATGGTGCCTGGTACTGTACAGGCTTCAGAAATTCAGCGCTGATGACTGCCAGACCAACGGAAGAACTACAGACAGAAGGCACCTGCGTCATTCATATATTTTAGTTGACCACCTGCACTTCGATTTATGGACCTTCTCATTTTCGAACTGACTAGGACCACAGTTGACGTGACACATTTAAGTGCAATGCCATCTGTTGATTTGAGATCAAAAGGTTTCTCAAGACTGCTCATTTTATTATCGAGATAACTTGATTGATTTAGATCTGCTGACTGTCAGACGGAACTAACGAACGGAAACTGACGTTCATTTTTGTCATCCGTGCCATTGGAAATTGCCATCTGCTGCCAGATTTTCGTTTTTTATTTAACGAAAACTGCAATTACCACCTGCCCACTTATTCCACTTCAGTTCTGTCAACAATCGGTTTTTCTCACCCACATCACCCGCAGTGAATCCACGCATCCATTTTGCTAGTATCACAACATTATTAATAATAGTCCCAAAAAAGAGAATCAAAACTACCAGGTAGTCAGTATTAAGCCCACAACACAAGGCAACAAATCCACACCCCGCAACAAGAAGGAAAGCCTGGCATACCGTCAAGATCCCCAAAGATTGCAGGGAGAACGAATAGACCAAGAGACTGTCCTTTACGGTTTACGTTCGCCATTGGAAAAAAATACCTGTCGAATCACAAGTACAACTACTACGAGCAGGTCATATCATCATTATCCGTAGCAACCAAGTCGAGAAATCCCGCTTCAAATCTAGATATGAGTAATAGCACCACCAATGGAAGCCATGCGACGGATGCTTCTGCATCTGTGAACGCTGCTGCAATGCAAGCTCTGGGCACAGCTGCTCGAGCTTATACGTCGTCTCTCGGCCCTTCAGGAGCTGGAGCTTTTGCTCCTGGTACGGGTGCGGTTGGACAAATAGATTTTGCCTCCCTCTCGGCATTGGGATTGCCACCAGCAACCATTGCTTTGGTAGCTGCAGCAATTTCCAAGCAGGCGGCACCCCAACAGCACCACCACCACCAAGCACATGCGCCACCAGTACTTCCTTCCAATATCGCGTCTGCTTTTGGTCATCTCCAACAGCAGCATCAACAGGGAACGCCCAATCCAGCAGCTGCTCAGGCTCTCATAGCTGCAGCTTTGGCGAACTCCATGCAGGCACCGCCAGCTCACGGGAGCGTAGTGTCCATGAACCACATTTCCGCTTTGCTTCAGAGTGTCGCCAGTGGAGGAGGGAATCTGGCTTCATCTACGGTGGTGACACCCCCTGTGCCACCAACATCGTATTCGTCGGCTCCTTCCACAACCTTTCATCACCACCATGCTCGTCATGCTCATCGAGCTGTTAATGATATGGCATCGACAACAAATTCGTTGGCGGCGAGTGCGCCTCAAATTGGGCATACAGCAACTACGCCAACCCCCACAGGTGCTCTGGTGCCCAACATTCAACACTGGTCGGTGCAACAATTAGGTACGTTATGAGTCTTTGTTTTGGTAACCTGAAAAATGGATACATTCGATGTTATTATTTTACAGCAATGGTTTTAACCTCTCGTTCGTTCCAACCAACCTGCACTTCTCAGAAAACCACATCAAGTTGCTGCAACAAATGAACCAATCTGTTCCCCACTCGGTAGCTTTGTTGCTGGCTGATGCTCGTCGTAAGGCCGACAAAAAGAAGGCCAAGCGAGTCGCAAATCGCAAGTCGGCTTGCACATCTCGGGCTCGCAAAAAGGCGCTCGTGGAAGAAATGACTCGTACCAATGCTCGGTTGCGACGGCAGGCTCTCATTCTGTCCTTGTTGCCCGATCTGGTTATTGTGATTTCTCCCGAAGGAGAAATTACCTTTTGCAGTGCTCAAGTTGAAAGGACTCTGAAGCACAACCTTGACGATCTCGTTGGTGCCGACATTCGAGATCTCTTGATTCCTCAGTCGAGAATTGCTCTGGGCAAACTCGTGACTGGGCTCATGAATCCTGGCAAGTCGTCGGCTGGTGGCAGCAAGGCACCGGATAGTGGTGATCAACCCTGTGCTGGTGCTGCTGCTGACAAGGCACAGAACGCAGAAAACGATCAGGGCGACGACTCGGCTGGTTCTGGGACGAACACCTCATCGGGTGCAGTTTTAATCTCAGACCAGGCCTTTCCACTTTCGGTGGTCAAGGTTGATAGTGGCAAGCAAGCATCTGACGAGAACGAGAATTCGGATGCTTCGGGAGCTGGTGTTGCCAAAGAAGCGGCTATATCTTCTGTGTCCAACAACAGCGCTATGCGATCGCCATCAGCTTCCTTGGCCAACAGTGGCAGCGGATCGGATGATAGCAGCAAGCCGACGACCAAGAAGGAAGCTGGAGCCAAGAAAGAACGCTCCTCGCCAACTACTACACCCAAGGGGACACGTCTCTCCAGCAGTGATGACTCCAGCTCAGGTTCCACAGAAACCGGAAATATCAACAAGGCAAACGAAAATCTAGAGCGAAATGTTCGATGGCACAACAAGAAGCTCAAGGCGTCCCGTGCCGGACACAAGGATGATGTTCTCGGAGACCCTGTCACCGCCAACAATGCATTGGCACGACTGAGCTCCTTGCAACATGTCCCTTCCAAAAAGCGCAGATACGAAACTCTTGCAGACCATTCGTTGTCCGCCACTTTGCTTTCGGGGGGTATGGACGGAAAGAAGAAGACCGACAGTGAAAATTTGTCGGATGACTCTGGCTACCGTGAGTCGAATGATTCTCGAGAAGAAACCTCGTCATGTGCTAGCGAGTCTTCCAATTCCAACGGTACGTTTATTTTGCTTACTCATCGCCGACAAGTATCCTGTAGTAGTACTCACAACTCTCCCCTCCGCTCATCGAATCCTCATCAGGCCGCATTAAACCCCTGGCACCAACTTGCAATGTCTGCTTGATCCGTGATGATCTTACAACATTGTGGTGCGAAGTGACATCTTCCATTCGCACCAAAAGGGAGCCAGATGAGAAGCCCACGGAATCGATGGCCACGGCTTCCGCCAGTGGTGGTAGCAAGACAGAGACGAGGGAATCTTCTGATGAGACGGCCGTGGACAACGAAAAGGCAAAGCCTAAGACCAAGGAGTTGCTCCTTTGTCTGCGTCCCATTCGGGACGGAGAACCAGTAGATCCGTCACTCAAGTTTGTCCGCGAACGGGAAGCGGAGAGCATTATGATGCTTGCCAATGCTCTGTCGATGGAGATTGCTCCTGTGGTTCACAACACCATGATTGCTACTGAATCTTTGACGTCGTCTATTAAAGCTGACGTCGTGCATGCCGTGAGCAACATTGATTCGGCTAGCGGTGCCTCGGGAGGAGGCAGCGTTAACACAAGCATTTCCGAAGATCAAGCTACCAGAGAACCTCAGCGAGGCCCTTCTAAGAAGAGAAACTTGTCCGTTCATGGAACGGTGTCCAGTGACGGCAGCAGCAGCAAGCATCAAAGAGTTGACGGCACCCCCAAGAAGGCCGCTTCTGTTGCTGCTGACACGGAAAAGAGCGTCGTCGAAAGTTTGATACTCATGTCGAACAAGCCAAGCAATTAGAGGATGCGAGCTACGTCCTTTCTATAATTTGTGTGTTTTTCATTTGCTATTTCCTGAAGGTTTTAAGTGCTACTTTTTGCATGCTGTTGCAGAATTTACTTTTTGTGTATATTCGTGAAACTTATTCAATGGAGTAGACTAGACCTACGACTACTAGAGTCTAGTGAAGTAGGCAATCTTTTTGATTACTACTAGACTAGTTAGTAGCTAGTAGTAGTTTCTGCATTTTTTGCTACTACTACTACTAGCTAGTAGCTACTACTAGTAAAGAGTGACTGAGTTTCGTGGATTTTTCGTATTGGAAACAGTAGTAATAGGGTTAAATTCAATTAGCGACAGCGACGAAAAAATAAATATTCCAAGAGCGAATAGAGCAATAATATTATAATATTAGAGTGCTTGTGCTTACAAACTTACTTGAATTACCGAGTTTCACTACAGCACTTACACTCCACTATTCAATAGAGTTCCTATTATGGCAGCCAAGGGAGGAGACAGCTTAAACGATCTTCCCGAACCGGACTACGATCACTTGGATTTTTCCCGCGTTCCACAACAACAAGAAGCATCATCAGAAGGTGATACGGAAGACGATGGGAACGATGAACATGGCTGTCCAAAAAAGCCCGGCAAAAATAACAAGCAGAAGAATCCACGAACGCAGCAACAACGACAGCAACAGCAGGTAGAATTGCCGTATATATTGGGAACCCTAGTTGTCCGCGTGGTAGCTGCTCGCCAACTCCAACCTCCCGAAGGTAGTGGTGGAGGCGGATTGGGTGATTTTATTTTTGGAGGCGGCAACAAACATCATGGCGGTTCGGCCAATCCCTACGCCAGTGTTCAATTTGGTCACAGCCAACAACGAACGAGTGAGATATTTGGTACACTGGATCCTGTTTGGCCTCACGGGGAGACCATGTTTATGGACGTCAGTCTTCCTATTAAAAACGTCGCACATTCGGATCCCACTGCTGTTCCTTCCGGCTTGGCGTCCATTTCAGAAAACAACGAAGAAGAAGAAGAAGATCAGGATGGTAATGATGATGACGAGGTCGCAAATGGGAAGAAAATAGAAAATGGACACGACAAATCAAAACAAGGCAATACCGAACCCGAACCAGTATCGAATCACCATTACCACAGCTCCCGCCACACGAAAAATCACTTGGACAGTACGGCATCCTTGTCGACTCCACAACCCATCCTGACAGTGGCTCTCTTTTCGGCCAGTGAAATGGGAAAATTTCACAAATCACTGTATGAAGACGACGGCTTGAAAAAGCCGAGCAAGTACAATCCCTCCAAACCCTCCTCCTCCAGCAGTGGTGATTCGGACGATGCCTTTTTGGGCATGGCCGCGATCGATTTGACAACGTTACTGACAGGAAAGCGGTCCCAATACGACGCTTGGGTTCCATTGATGGGACACGGAGGAGGCTCAGTGCGCATTGTTTGTGAATACGAAACAACCGATATTCCTCCAGCTGTGGGTGACAAAGTACAATTCACTCGATACTGTCATCCTGCTGATCTCTACCCTCTCGTACCGGGCAAAATTTACACGGTTGACAAGGTTGTCAACCAAGATCACGTCGTGTTGAGTTACACGAGTCCTGAGGGATGGCTTTGTTCCTTTGTTGCCCATCGTTTCCAATTAATTTGCACCGAACGACACCAGATGGGATTGAATGAAGCGTGCCGGGAAGAACTACATTCAATTACGGAAAAATTGGCGCACTCACCGTTGGTAGGAACCCTCACGGAAACGGTCGAGCGATTACCGGAAGAAGGATTGTTCAAAGTTGGTGCCTCCGTTGTACAGGGTGGCGTGGGGTTGTTAGGGCGATGGTGGGAAGGCGGCTGGGATACAGCCATTCAGGATGTTGCCTTTGCCACAAACATTGATGGACGCTTTAGTCCAGGAGCACCCTTGCGACCGACTCGACCCTCCGCTTTGGAATTAGAAGTAACGGACAATGGCAGCACCGAAGAGAGTACGACATCCAACAACCTAGAGTCCAATACTCAATCGCAAAATCAAGCAGCGACAACCCTGCAGAAGAAAGCACCGCCACCGTCTCCCCCTCCAATAGAATCCACCAGCAGCAAGGATATTTTGCCCAACATGCCATCGTGTCCCATTACCGGTGAGCCCATGGAACATCCCGTTGTTGCCGCGGATGGGCACACGTATGAGCGAGCAGCGATTGCCAGGTGGTTGCAGGCCAGCGACAAGAGTCCTTTGACTGGATCTGTTTTGCCCCACAAGGAACTTGTCCCGAATTATGGTCTCTTATCCACTCTTCAGGAACAGGCAGACAAAAGTCTTCTCAACCCGCCGCCGCCTTTAACAGCAAATATTTCTACAGCGATTGTACCCGATCCTGTTATTGATGCCGAATTGGCTCTGCCGCAACACGAATCTCTCGCAAAGACATCCGAAGTTGAAGCGACTTTGAATGACAAGGAAACAATCACTGCTGCACTAGATCCGAACCAGAATGAAAATGAAGACGCGAGTAAAGTCTCAGAGAGTGACAATAGTACTGGTATTGAACAAGTTGTTGGAAACGAGCAGGACACAACTTGCATGGACGCAGCAAAGGATGACACAATCACCTAAATATATGTCTGTACAACTATAAATTTTAGAAAGTTCTCGAAGACCATTGATTGGCAACCTAGATGGTAGATTTAAACAATCCAATATTAAAAACAGCCTTCTTCTCCACAAGCATTAGGAACCAACTCTTTCCTCTCATAAATGACATGAGTAAATTCTGGCGAAGTAGGATCATGATCGGTAGGACCTCCTTGAAAACGGGATATTTCTTGAAAGCGTCGATCCCAACGGTGTTTGGCAGGGAACATGGCAAAGGCTACCTGGGGATTATCTTGTTTAGCAGCTACAAGATCGATGTCGATATCCATGATAGTCAAATGTACTTGCTGGACGGATTTGTGTTTCAGAGCTTCTTCGTAGATGCGCTCTCCACCACAGATCCAGCACTTTAATTTACTATCATCATTTTTGTTCCCCTTGTCGGTATTGTTCAGTATTGTATTGGCCAGTCCGAGAGCTTCTGGAAAGGATTTGGCTACCTTTAAGACCGTATTGGGCGCTCCTTGGTTGGACGCCAATAATTGCTTCTCGGTCAGCGCAGAAGACACAACAATGCAGTGACTTGCGTGCGAAATATGTTTTTGCTCTGGTTCTTCTTCATAGGTTGTCCTTCCCAGAATCATAATAGTATCTTGGGTCAATTCTTTGAAAAGTGTGCGATCCTTTGTGGACCGAGGCCACGGTATTTGTCCTTTTAAACCAATCACCCGATTTTTTGACATGGCAGCCACAACTCCAAAGGCATCTATAGGATCTGGAATCTGTTGTTGAGTGTCCTTTATGGGCTCATTCTTTTTGATGTTTCTGGTAGGACGGCTGGATTCGCCGGGAGATGCCTTTGGAGCACACCACGACAATACTTTGACGGAAAATCGTCTCTTACCAATATCATGACGATGATACACAGTTGACAGAGGATGTCTGGAAGCAGAACAAAAACAGGCCACTCCTCTGAGAGAAGGAATGCTACCATACTTTCCGATAGCCAAAGGTATATGAAGGGTCGAGGAGAGAAGGCTCATGGCTCATGGCCGTCTCGCACGATTACTAGTGTAATAAGTGGTTTATTTATTTTGAACCAGAAAATAAATTCGTTGTTGCAATCGCTCATCATTAGCTATTTTCTTCTTCTTCTTCTTCTTTTGCAACGTCACTCATCGGAATAACAGCTTCCGTGATTGAAATAGATAAGCTCATGACCTTTTCCGACCAGTCTCTGAATACCAGAAACCTTTCTTCAATAATCGTCTCGTCTTCACAACTCACAACTACTACGTACTACTAGTAGTAGTCTACTCCTACCGAATATTTTCTTGGCTTGGTTACCGTATACACAGCCTTGCACGTCTGCTTGCAAAGAAGGAGTGGATAACAGTAGAACATAAAAAACCTGCTAATCCTGCCTAGACTCATCGGAGTGTTCGAATAGTGTTTCCTTTCATCGATTAAACGTTATAGATTATAGAGGAACTTTCGGGGATTTCTGCTGAGCAAGCTTTCGACTCACATCACACTTCAGTTCCATCTTCCATCACGATGACAGAAATAATCTCGAAGAATCCCATCAACCGATCTCTGACTGAAGAACTTAAAAATCATCACATATCATCAAACATTGATACTCATGAAGCCACTAATGAGGTTGCTCTCAAGGACCAAGGCAGTGCTACGATGTCCACCGTAGAATCCGAGAAGGACGCCATTACAACAATATCGGAAGACGGCTCGGGACCACCGGTTACACCCAACAAAACAGAAAACAACTCTAGCAATGATGATACAACTACTGACAATATGAGGACTGATCCTTTGCAACACTGTTTGGAACGAAGAGATAATTGTTATATTCTCCCCAAGTGTGTGTTGCCACCGAGAAAACATTTTGCTCCAGTGGAAAAGTTCGTAGCCACAGCTGTGCAGGCGAAACTGGGCCTAGAACAGGACGCTAATGCCCAGCAAGCCTACAAGGCGGTCATGGACGCTATTCGACGAAAAGTTGATCTAGCTATGCTGGAACAGATCTTTTTAGCATTGCGGACGGCCGGGAATGGATCCACTCTCCATCAGCTGAGCAGCAATCCGACCAAGCATGCCCAACTGTTACACTTTTTGTTAAGATTTGATCCCTTCTGCGTAGCAATGGTAATGAAACACGGGGGACAAGTGATTCCGGATGATGGTGGTGCAAACCACAACAATGCACCGAAAGATGGCCCGTCTTCTGCGTTTGCGCTGGCGGATGCCTACTTTCATTTAATATTGGCACTTGTATCTGCGAATTCGGTCTTTTTGATTCCCACCATGACGTCCTTGTGGAAGCTGTTAACCATTGTTCCTACCAGTGACGAACCATCCGAACCCAGAGTCCAGCGATTGCATGCCACACTTGCTGCCATCACACGGTTAGTGCCCAAGGGTAAAACGGAAATTTTCCCCATCATGTCGTCCAATTTCCCCTTTCGAACCAACCCCGAAAAGACGCTGATCTGGTGTTACCGTCAGTGTTTTGCCGTGATTGAATATGTTCCGTCAAATTACAGTCAAGTGCTACAATTTGTCATTGACAAATGCTTGGAAATGGATGTTGAAATCAAAATTCACGATGGAGGAGAGGTGACACTGGACGACGAAAAAGACGAGAACGAAACCATTTTTGAACTCGAACTGGATGCTGCTGCATCCAAAAAGGATCCAAAAGGAGATATCACCGTTGATGAAATGGCAGACAAGGTGCGATACCGGTTTGGGGGGATAAATGTTGTTTCCAATTTGTTGTTGTTGTTGTTCAAGTCCTCACATCATTAAAAATTTTGCCTTACAGTTGGACGCTCTTATGCTGATAACATTTGAATTACTGGAAAGAACAGGAAGTCACGACGTTGTAGAAACGCGAAACTTATACGAGCGATGCCTACCAGCGTTCGAGTCAAGCATTCTCATCACACATCGATCCAAATTTGTTCAATTTATTTTGTTTTACTTGTGTGGTCTGGAAAATAAAGTGTTGACAAACTCTGTCATGGACGATCCTAATCATATCCAACAACATGCAACCTTGTACCGAGAATATGCTGCCAATCTGATTCAGATTATCTTTGATCCGTACCGAGCAACACTTGTTCGGCAAAAAGCAGCCTGTTACTTAGCATCCTTTGTCAGTCGTGCCAATTTTGTGGAATCGGATACCGTTTGTGAGTCGCTCTGCGCGCTATTGCGATGGGCTGACGCTTACATTGCTTCATTGGCAGCCAACTCGATATCAGCAGCAGATGCACGAAATCAATGCGAACTGCATGCCTTGTTCTACACGGTGTGTCAAGCTGCTTTTTACATTATGTGTTTTCGGGGAGCCGAAGCTGTAAAATTCTACCGGTTCATGAATGTTTCTGAGCGAATCGATCCTCTGCCAGAGCACTTGCAAGATTTGGAGCTCGATCACATTGATATCAGTCCGGCCCGATGGAAGCACGTATGTAATCACGGTTTGAATCCTCTCAGGTATTGTCTCGAAACAGTTCGGGAGGAGTTTCTGAGAGTAGCCAAAATCTACGGTCTACTAGACGAACGTATACTTCATAGACTGAATGTAGAACTGAACCAGCAAAAGACGTCAGGTGCCCGCAGAAAAAAGAAGGCTTCGTTAATCTCCACAACGCTGGCGGGTACAAGACGAAACGGAGGTGTTGGTGGCATGGGTCAAGGATCGAACCCACTGGATAGTTTCTTTCCCTTTGATCCGTATCTCCTTCGTAGATCGCATCCCTTCATTGAACCATTTTACAGAAATTGGTCGGACCAAATGAACGACGATGATAGTGTAGACATGATCGTGGAGACCGTGCAAGAAGATGAAATGGAAGAGGAACTCGCCAAAAATGACGATGGGGATGATTCTGGGTCCGACGAGGACAACGACGATGACGACTCGTCCAGTTCGAGTGACGAGGACAACGAACGATTCGTTGGCTCCTATGATGGCTCGGCGACGATGGCGTCCACTCCCCCACGCAACCTAAGCGCGCCGAGACAACCCTGGACCGAGACACTCAAGCGAGAGCGGGCTCCTAGTATCGAAAATGGGAGTTGGTAGTGTGAAACAGTAACGTTGTTCTCGCTTAGCTATATTTTAATCTCTAATCTTGTCCGCGAAGAACTTTGCATGATGCATATTTTGCTTATAACTGAGGTTGGTTGATCCGTTTTTGTCAAGGGTACGTCGATGGACTACTTCCACGCAAATCTTTTTTATGGAGGAGGAATGGCAACCTTCTTGAGGAAGATATCGTACACGAGTGTAGATCCTGGCTTGACGAGACATTCTCCGCTTTCTAAGCATATTCCTTTGTCACCAAATGCCAGTTTGGGTGGAACAATCACTTGAACCTTTTCGCCCACACCCATTTTGCCAATCATTTCGTTAACTCCCTCTGGAACAACCTCTTCACCGAGGCGGAAAGAGAGGGCTTTGCCCGATTTGTCGCTGTGTGTTGCATCAAAGATTTTTCCATTGGAAAGATAACCTGTGTACTCGATGGCCACAACATCTCCCTTCATGGGAATCGGGGCCTTTTTCGGATCGTTTGGTTGTTTGAGAACAGCGTACTTCAAGCCCGAAGGTGTACTGATAATTTCAGGTGCAGCTACGGCCGGCATAACAGGAAGCACAGAGACGCCGGCCACAGCGGCTGCAGTTGTCACGGATGTTTGCAAGAAGTTTCGTCGAGAAGGAGCCGGAGTCTCTCGAAGTTGCGAGGACATGGACATTGAGAATCCAGAAGCATTAGTGCCGAGGCACAGTACAAGAAAAGCAGAAATAAGCTTCATTTTCGGGTTGCGCTGTAACTAGGATGTTGGGTAGCTGCAGGTTTAGCTAGAATTACAATTTAATTATCAGTAGTATCTGTTTGCATCAGTAGTTGCTTCATCATGATGGCCAAGGATGGCATCCAGCATCGAAGTTGTTGCGAGATACACAAAGTAGACCAGATGATGGAGATGGAAAAAGATACGGTGACGTGTTTCAAGATACTTTATAACCCGTAAAATAAATAATTAAAATTGTTTCGTTTTCATCCGATTCTCTCTTGAACGAACGAAGCGAACGGTCTTGATTAAGTATTATTTTTCTGAATGCAAGTCCCGCTTCTCTGCAGTGGCACCAAAAGAATCAAAATTGAAAGACAATACTCTAGCCATTCGTCTCATCCTTCAGTGGTAGCTGCAGTGGCCCCTCTAAATTATTACGAAAATGGCTATTACAAAACAAGGTAAGGAGCAGCTTAGTGCGTTTCCAGGATCTGGATAAGGTGGATTCATTGTCAATTTGTGCGAGAGATTTTGCCTCGACTGTCGTATGTCGTATTAAATCCCGTTTCACTCCATTTATCTTTCTGCATTAATAAATAAATTAATCGTTTCAGTCGACAGAGATGTTGAAATAGCGGAAGGTGATACAGCCCGAGACGATGATGGAATCGGTCCGACGGGAAAGTGGAAATATGGACTCTTTGGTTGTTGTGACGTATTATGCAGGCCGCTTTGTCTTGTGGGAACATGCTGCGACTGTATTGTCTGGGGACAACTCATGAGTCGTCTGGGATTAAATTGGTGCGGCGTACCTGATCCCGCTACAGCAGCTAGCACGTTTGGTATTGTGGTCCTGCTGGCCTTTGCGTACTGGGCATCTGTCCTCATAGTCGTTGGGTTAATACTTACTCCATGTTATTTGGTGTACATGGTGTGGATCGTCACCAAGACCCGATACGAAGCACGTCAACGATTTCAAATTGCTCCCGACTATTGCGGATGCGGAGACGGAATTGTAGAAGACTGTCTGTGTGCGAACTGTTGCCGCTGCTGCACTTCCATTCAGATTGCCCGCCATACTCACGACGAAACACGATATCCCTATACGTTTGATGCCCCCACTGGACTCCCACCAGAAGCTCCTCCACTTGTTGCCGAAATGGAAAGCTACCAATGAGAAACTAGCAAAAGGTATGGGTCGGAGCTGATAGAAGCCTTAACAATCCACGTGCAGTCGGTGGTCGTACGTATTTCATAATTGATGGGAAATGTGTGTTTGAATGTTTCGTTAAGATGGAGCAAAAATAAATGTGAGAAGGTGCAGTGGTTGTAAAAAGTAGCTCTCGAATCCAGAATTAAGTACTGTCGATACAGCTTGACAAGCTACATGCAGTAGTTTGTTCGTTGTCAAAAATTGTGTAGAAGTTATATGAAATCACTCTAAAGCCGACACGCGCCAATACTTTTTCAGGAGGAAATGGGAACTTTGACCAGTGATTTGAAAGCACAAGCAGCCGCTCCAAAGCCATTGTCGACATTCACGACGCTGACTCCTGGTGCACAGCTGTTTAACATCGTTAACATGGCAGCAATTCCACCAAGTGAAACACCATAACCAACACTGGTTGGGACAGCGTAGACGGGCACACTCACGAGCCCTCCCACGACACTGGGTAAAGCACCATCCATCCCGGCACAGACAATAACGGCACCCACTCTCTCATTCCGAAGCTTCGGTAAGGCCCCAATAACTCGGTGCAATCCTGCCACTCCCACATCGTAAATCCGTTCCACTTGGCATCCGGCTGCTTCCAGCACTACAGCAGCTTCTTCAGCTACGGGCAAATCTGTGGTCCCGGCAGTCGCTACGACCACATGCTCCTTAATGACACGGTCCTCATTCTCATCGGGCGGTAGATTCGATAGAGCAGATGCTTGCATGGAAATGATTCGTGCTGTTTCATGGTACGTAATAGTACCGTAATCAAAGGACGTGCTTTGAATTTCGTTGTACATTTCTGGTGTGACTCTGCAAAGTACGTGTGAATAAAAATAAATGATAGAGTGTTTGGTAAGCAATCTTCAATTTAAAAACCAAACAACGTCAAATCGCCATCACTATTATTATTTTTGTGTGTGCTTTTATACCTCGTAGCAAGAATTGCCGTACTTCCCGGCAGACGAATATCGTTCCCACTTTGAATCATTCTTTCGTTGACATGCCGTGCCATGTCATCCAAAATCATGGAAACTTGTCGGGCGGTTTTCGTTTCCGCAAAGACGACTTCAGGAAATCCTGTTCGAAAGGATCTGGTATGATCCAAATTGGCAAATGATTCCAATGTTGCTTCGGGCAGTGGCTTTTTGTTGGCACTTGAGATCGATGCAATTGTTTGTTCGGCCTCTTGGGGACTCATCGATCCCTTTTGGACCTGAACTAGTACATCGGCCAAGGATAATGACGCAAACGATGATGCGCTTGGGTTGGAAGAGAATCTCCGTGGAAGAATTCGAGGCTGAAACGTTGGCGCACTATTTTTGAACAGCCTCTTGCAGCCCTGGGCGATTCTTCTAGTAAAAACCATTGTACCGTTGATTGTTATTTGTACTATTAAAAATGATCGGTAGACTAAAAGAGTTGGTTGTGGCAGGTGTGTTACGTTATTACTGTATGAGCTTCCTTGTGATGTGTTTTTCGTTTTCACTTTGACGTCATTCGTGACCCACAAATTTCTGTCACTCTTTAGAAAAAGCCAATCCAGTGGTTGTTAAAGCCCAAACAAGGTGCAGCATTTTTTGGTACACAAAAAATGAAAAAAAAGTGTTTTACCAAACCTTGATTATCATTAGCGCACTACTTCTAGCCGCAAAGCGAATGTGTGGCCGGCAGGTTGATACGTAAAGGAATTTTTGGGTTTGCTTTACCAATCTATGGAGGTTAATCATTGATCATCGTACGAAAGGGAGGAAGAGTGCTGCGCTGATTCTCACAAGAAGCTGCTGCTTGACAGCTGCTGCTGCAGGAGATAGGAGGTAGAAGGTAGAAGGGACCCCCCCAAAAATGACGGCCAACTCCAAAAGAGCCGTGGCAGAACTGAGACAAACCTTGCAGCATCAAGAAAGAATCATTGGATTACCTGAATCATCACCTGCAGTGGTGCGTGACATGGCAACCCAGATGCTGAGCACGATTTCCGATTTTTTGAATGAATGGAATCAAGAATTTTACATGAAAAACACAACAACATCGGCTGGTACGAGCGATAAAAAGAAGGACCCACAAAAGACACAACGCGACGATGACGATGACGATGACGACTTTCCCGTGGGTATCGTACGACATGCCCTCTCGTGTTGGGTGTTGCACCTTGGATACGGAGATGGTCAATTACGTAGCTTTCTATTAGATCAGCTCATCAACCATTCTAATGGAGAGCCCGACGCTCGTCAACTGCTGTTGGATTTTTTGCCAGCTACCATGCCAGTCGTACAGCAACATCATCAACAACCGTACTATAACTATTCGAGCAGTATTGTGACTAATGCAGTTCATTGTAGTCAGCAGCATCAGGAACAGCAAATGGAAGCGGCTACACAAGAAGTGATTGTAGCACTGCGAGACGTTCTGACCAAAGAGCCATCGGCTCTCCTACCCATTATTGGGTGTCTATCAAACATGCCCATGAGTCAGAATGGCCAAAATGAAATCTTTCAGGTTGCCTTTCATGCCTTGGAATTGGTACCAGAAAATGACTTGCCGCTGTTAGTTTCGAGTCTCTTTCAACATGCTGCCTCGGATGACGACGCCGTTGCGGCGATTGAAGCTTTACGGACCGAGTTGGCCGGGATGGAATCCGAAATGATCGAGCATGGAAAACAGGCGACTACATTCAAAAAGAAAGCTGGTGATGATTCCATGACAATGGTAGCCCATGTTGTTTTGAATGCTCTTTTTGACGAAAAACACGATAATCGAATTGCTAGAGCCTACAGTACCTGTCTGGAACGACTGTTTGCTGTCAAACGCGGAACTTCTTTGAGGAGTGAGAATGGTAATCAACAAGAACAACCCATCAATGCACACGACAACGACGATATTCTTGACCAAACAAACGAACTGCTGCTGTTAGACATGGTAGTCTTACTTACCATTTATCAGCACCCGGAATATCTGGAGACCTGGGAGAGCCGTCTCGACAAGCTGCTAGAAAACAACAGCTTTCCTTTCGGTGCACTGTCCCGTCTGGCTGAATTTGTCTGCAGTGAAAAGAAATTTGGACGACCAACTTCTATTCTGTACCCTCGTCTTATTTCACCGTTCGTGGCCACGGGAATCTTTTTGTTGGTCTCACCGGCTCGGCTCGAGAATTGTAGCGGTAGGCGATCATTCGGGAACAAAATAGCCTCAACAGCACAAGTCTTGAAGAAAAGCCATGATTTTGTTGTTCATCTGCATCGACTGGTAGATCGAGAAGTCCAAGCTGAGCTTGTTCACAGTCTTTTGCAACTCAGTGACAATTGCGCAAACTCCAAATGGACCCTATCTAAAAGAGGGAAGTCTCGCAAACGCAATCGACCACCTATAGCCAGTCTTGACGACTTTGTCAACAACCCTTCCGAGGGCACCATAAATCGCTATGAATGGTTCCAAGTTGCTATAAACGATACAGTTAACAAAAGTCTCCAGACTATGACAAGCACAAGCAAGCAAAGTTTTGCTAACTTCAAGCATATTCTTGTTGGAAGACTTACCAATTTATCGTTTCAATCGACCCAGTGGGAACATATTTGTATACAGCATCTCTGTGGAATTTTGTCCGTCCTCATTGAACCTGTTGCGTCTTCCGGAACGGGCAGAGACAATCATACTAACAATGGTGGAGGGGTCCAAGCATCAGAGATTATGATTATTCTGCAAAAGCTGCTATTCACGTCATCGCATGCCGCTTACACGCTTTCCTCGTCGTCCGGCCCAGGAATTCGCGGCACTGGGAACAATCGACGCATTGTTAGGGGTTTGTTGCTAGCTGCCGAACTGGTAAAGTCGCCACTGCTCAGTCACGGGGATTGGGGTTGCGTCAAGCAATGGGTATTGCGCGTGCTGCTACCAACAACTAGACGAATGGTGGATCCAGAGATTGGGACTCCAGGTCTTTTGTTTCTAGAAGCGCTGATGATTGATCGAAGTGTTGAAAATTCCAGTGAAAGAAGGGTGACGTTGTCGCTCAAGAAAGAAGCCTTTCAGCATATTAAGATGGTTTTAGCTAATACTGGCCTCATCCAAATGTTGTCGCACTACCAACAGCAGCAGCAACGCCGCTTGAAAATTAGGCGGTCCAATACTCCAATTTTAGCATTTCTGGCTCCGCCGGGGGAGGCCTTCATGACGGAGTCGACAAAGAAGCGCAAGAAACGTGACATGGTCTTTTGCCTTGCTTTCTTCCTAGAAAATTCGAATTTACATATTCCTTTACGATGGGAACACAGCGTTAGTTGGGTATTCTGTCTCGTCGATACATACTTGCGGATCGGGCGAGATATCTCTTTGTCATCTGAAATTTTTGACAAATCTAACTCAAACAACAAATGGGTTCCTCACGGATGGTTGCAAGCGGCAATTGAGTACCCAGCCTTGATCTCGTCCAAAATGATTGATGCAACCAACAAAAAACAAAACAGTATACGACATTGGATCGACGGCATCTATCGAGACGCTTTCGTCGACGAAGTGACAGAGAAATTCTTGTATCGGGATATAAGTCAAAACGGGTTGGTTGATTTTATCTGCGTTGAAACAAGTGTTGCGCAGCTTGGTCCTCTCTTTGAGTGCATATTGAAAATGGATCTGGCGTCTCTGTTAGGAATTTCACTTTCTCTAGCGGTTGCGAACAATGCGTTCAAGCATTATCAAAGCTTCCCGGGCGGCGAAGAGAGCAAACAAGACCAAATCGACGTCCTGCGATTGATCCAGTTTCAAATGTTCAAGGTATATTGTATGGAGAAGCAGTGCGGGTCATTGGAGTTTTTGACAAGAGCAGCGCTTCTAAGCATTCGCAAACTCAATTCCAAGTCTTCCAAAAACAACAAGACTCGAGAGACCCCCGAACTTTTTAAGAATGACTTGGAGCAAACAGATGATAATTCTTTGGTGGCTCGGTCAACTAGCGAGGACAAAGAAAATAAGCAAGAACTTGACTCACGAAAAGGGTCAAAATCCGATGGGGACACCGTAAGTCAATTTTGCGTTGTTTTTATATGCGAGACTCAATGAAAGCAACTTGTCTGACTTTCCGATCGATATCTTTTTTATGATCATTATTAGACCAAGCGTTACAATGATCAACTTGGACAAGCATTGAAGCAACTTCGAAACTTGAAAAAAAAACTGCTCACTTCGGTCGACTACATTTTGCCTGAAGTCATCTTTGCATGTCTCATTGATGACGACCAGGATGAAATTATCAAGAAATGCGCAAGCGTTATAGTCGCATCCGGTGACACGTCGAATCATATGGTTGCGACGACGGTGATAAGCCTGAGGAAGCAACTATTAGAACATGCAATTGGTTTCTTTTCGGACAATGATGATAAGGCCAGTATCCACCAAGACTGGTTTAGGCGTACTCTCGGCTTTGGTTTATACATATGTTCAGTCTTGCCCAAACTGAGAAAGGTTCTGCACCACAGTCGTAAAAAGGAGGATGCCTACAATGTTACACGGATTTGTCTCCAGTCTTTAACGTCACTGGCTGCTCATTATCTGCGGTTTATAGTTGTGGCGATGCACAGAGCTGGAGATTTGATTGCCAGCCGTGTCGACGTCTGTTCGCAACTATTTCAAACCGACAATGACCATGCAAGTGAACCTCCAGTGCTCGGACGCAATGCCGTCGAGATAGCATTTGGCGGTTTCCTCTCGCAGCTTCAGGCTTGCGATGACGCTACGATTGCATACGAATTCCTCGAAATCCTGTCGTTGCTTGCAGTATTCTCGAAATCGGGGCGACTAGGACGTCACCTTATGAACGCCAACTGGAAGGCCTTGCATACAATTTACGTGTCGTCAACGGATATTACCGCAGTTCAGGCTGCCTACCCAATTGCAGTGGTTCAGGCACTGACATCTAATACATTGGAGCGGCACATTGACAAGTGCTTGAAGCGAACAATTTTGAATGGGAGAGCTTTGGATGCGGGTGGGAGTACTAGCATTCGCAAAAATCTACTTTTGCATTGGGGTCTGCTGGTGCTATTTCCTCGTTCCGCAGATATTGGCATCGATCACTTTGTTGCCGTTCAAGAAGAGCTGACTGGTCTGCTTGAATCGTTAGAGGATGAAGGTTGCGAGAAGAGTAACGATGTCATCTGCAGCCAAGAGCTCACGCTTGACGAGAAGACAGCTACTGGACGAAATTCGGAAAAGACAAACCAGTCTTCTCGATGCAACATTCCGGGTATTCACGGCGTATCGTTTTCTGTTGCCTTTGAGACTCTCCTCCATGTATCTGTCGCTGCGATCGGGGCTCTGTCGGTGAACGATTTGGCGAAACAAGTAGCAGACGGTGGAAAGCTTACCACTGAAGCCAAGACGCTTGGACCATATCGAGCATTTGGGAGCCTGATGGCTATTTTTCACAGTACAGTAGATCTCTTTTTGAAGCGATCACACCTTTTCCCTCGGCGAACACTTGCGACTATCTGCATTTCGTCCAATCTCATCCTGAACATGACTATCAACCAAGTGCGAGCTTGTGTCGATTGGAGAAATGCTCAGCCACTTCTTTCGATGGAAAAAAAGAAAAAAGGTCACTGCGACCCCGGCGCGGTGGCCTCTTTGCACGGCCTTTTGAACTCATGCTGGACGCACACAATTCGGCCTGTGTTGTCCTTTTGTGAATACATGATATCCTCTGAGAATGAAAATGACTCTGCAGAAGTCGAAATACAGCAGCTGCTGGCCACTAGGCGCACGCATACCAAAGGATCCGATGACGACGATGATTACATTGACAACGACAACGATGATAAAAGTCAAACAACTCGCTCCATGACAGCCCGAAGAAAGCGCAATCACCAGCGATATGCTAACAAAGCCAATGCGCTGCGGCACGCAGCCGCGAATGCTGCAATGCTTCTCAAAGATATTGCCGAGTCTCACAATCTGGCGGCACCTGAATTTGAGTTAGCAAACTCACCGACAAAAGCAATTGTGCTGCCGTTCAAACGGAAATTCCGCGGCGACGACTACGAGGGCTTTCATCGACTGCAAGGAAGGTCGAAATACAAGCAACGAGTTGGTATTCCGCATACGAATGAAGATCCTACCGAACAAGACATGCAGTCATCAAAGGAAAAGGTCAAGGACTCCACCGCTGGTAATTGGAGTGATGAAGAGGATAGCGATGGTGTTGCAGGAGGCTGGGACTCGCAGAACGAAGATATCAGTGAGGATGATGAGGGAGAATTTTCGTCTGTGGGTTTTGGTGCGATTGGGAATTGGGGAGAGGACGATGATTCAAAAAAATCTGGCTCCTCATCGAGCCTCGAAATGGAAACAGAATTGTTTGAAACTGTTGTATAAAACTATGATCATTCGTGTGTGTAGTTATCCATTGACAGACTTTGGACGAAATTTGGCGTCGACCAAAGATTTTCGACGCGCCGTTGTTGTTTTTGTTGGTGATGCTGGTGCGCTCTTTATGTCGTGTTGTGATGTCTGGTCTGTCGTGCTGTTTCCGTTTCCGTAATCTTCGCCTGCAGTAAAAGCCTCAAACATATCCTCGTCTGTATCATCCAGTAGCGACATTCGGCTTGTACCATTATTATTCCGTATAGTTTTTTTTTCGCCATTCCTAGTAGACGAAGAAGACGAAGAGGAAGAAGTTGCCTCGGCTGTCAGTGCCCCCGAAGAGAACCACCCTCGACCTGCTTGATCCATAATTTCATTCCTCAAGGCGCGTTCGGTTTCGTTGTCAGAAAAACTGCATCCAACTCCAAACATGGTAAAATCTCGTGTTTTGCGACTGCTGTTGCCACCATCACCAGCAGCAGCATCGTCTCGATCCACTGTTTCTCCTACTTTGACAAGTTCATTGTACGTATCCCAGGCATTTTGGAGCTCTACAAATCGTGTGTGTCGATTGGCGTACAATTGACTGTCTCGTTCTATTTTGGCAGAATATTGCTTATCAGGATGCCATTGTTGTAATTTCTGGAGATAGACTTGACGTAATTCTGCGTAAGAGTAACGTGCATAATCCAACGCTTGAGAACGACAAGCAAAACGAGACACATCGACGGCTGCTGTACTTGTAGATGCTGGTGATGTTGTGGATTCCTGACCAAACAAGAGACGAACCAAATCTTGTCTGGCTCGGCGGGATGTTGCAGCGGACGATGCTCTAGAGTTCATTCCTGCTGATACACGATTGTTGTTGACCACTTGTTGTATTTCTCAATTGTTTACTGTAGAGGGGGCAGACGAGCCAAGAAGGTACAAGAACTTATAAAACGTTGGACTAGATGCATCAGACCTATCTACTGTACTAAGTAGTTAGTACCCGTACAGCGTAGAGTAGTACTACTCTACTCTACTACTAGCTAGCAGTAGTAGTAGTCCTTTTATGTAGTACTAGACTACTACAGCAGTTAAAAGATGAAAGCTCTGTTCCATGTGAGCGAAGTCAGGTCAATTGAGTCATGCGAAATGACAATATAGAAATGCCCGGGTAGTTCAATTCTTTAATATAGCATATTGCCCTCGAAACGGAAACGAACCAATGAAAACCACGGAAAGAGAAGACTCAAGATTTCGCTTTCCCGAACACTTTTGACACCCTCCCCATCTGGCTCCTCTATCATCTACCAGGTACCAACGGAAACAACTACAGTATCAATCTCTACTGATAGAAGCGATCACAATTATTATTATTATTATCTGTGCACTGACACTGCCCTTTTCTATATAAAATAACATGAGATCTGTATCCATTCTGTCCTGCTTGTTGATGATTCCTTCCGTTGTGGAGGGTTTTTCTGCGGCTCGTCGTTTCACAGCAAGTAGTTCTTGCCAAAGTAGTACTACGGTCCAACTCAGAATGACTTCTACACCAACCGACGAAGATCCATGTTGGCAAGACCTTTATGATGATGATTGTGCGATGGAAAGTGTCAATCACGCATATTTTGTGGCAGGAAAATGGATTAAATCAATGCCCTGTGCCAATGGTCTCGACGAGGTACGTGTTGACATTTATTTCTAATGAAAAAAAGGTATCTTTGTCAGGAATTGACACCTCTTTTTCTATCTATCTCACACTGCTATTATGTTCTGATCACTCAACCTTGCATTATTCTTGACCTTTCGCTACCAAATAATAAAAATAATAATATCTTTGCTTACAGGACTGTGACATGGGAACTCTGGATTCCCCCGAGGGACGTCCTGAAGCGGGTGTAGATCAAGTGGATGTCATGGCGTTTTTGAAATTGAAAAAAGCTGAAAGTCTGTCCAAAAAGGGCGAAAGTGATTTGGCTCCTTAATTTGAAATGATTGGAAGATGGAAGGAGACTTACTCCGATTATTTGAAGACCAAGGTTTGCATGTATGCATAGGTTTGGTCATTTGACAAGAAAGCAAAACATACAAAAACGGATTTGCAATCTACCACCACCTTCTCTTTCCCTATTATTTTGGGAGGCATAAAGGATTCATAGATTGGATAATCATTGCGTCCACAATGCAGTTAAATTTGCTAAAAGAATTGTGGCAAAACTTACAAAAATAATGCACAGCATATGTAAAAATTCATATTATAAAGATAACAAAGTTGTATGGTGACCGGCTGCTGAAATCAACTTCAATGCAACAAGAATAATTGTTGTTGTTGATCAAGCAATTGTAGTCTTTGACGGTACTGAAAAACTGCGGATTTCCCATCACGAAACTGAGTTGAGACTGACCTTTTGTAGGCTCACTCTTCTTGAGCGACATTTCTGTTTTTAGTTTTATACGTCCATGCTTGTGAATAGCAGGATACTGGCTATCTATCTATGACGGCGACAACTCGTCTGTAGGATTTGAAGGTAAACTTGCAAGCAAACGAAAAAAAATAACAAGAAAGATAGTCTACTCCTATCCTGCAGTAGTATTGCAATCGCTCGGTCGGTCTACTCTGCTACTCTACTAGCTACTACTACTACTAGTAGCTAGCTAGTAGTCTACTAGCTAGCTACAGTACTACTAGCTAGCTAGCTCTGGTAATTAAAGGCGAAACAAAGATACCTTCGCTAGTGCTAGGGTTCAACCACTCTATTATTTTTAATAGTAGATCTACTAGCTAAGTGTCACGATTGGGTGACACCATGCAACCGTGGCAAAACCAAATCTTCTGACCAATAGTAGCACGAAGAACGGGCACAGAACAAGCAAGAGCTTCTCGTTTTTCCCAATGCAAAAGAATCACGTCCTTCCTAGTCTATTACCATATATCAAAAAAGCTGAGAGCAAGACAAATAAACCATGATGAAACCAGCAACGACAAAAACAACACACACAAAAGTTCCTCTAACTCTAGCCGCCTGCGCTTTTGTCCTGGCGAATCCAGTAACAGGATTTGGACAACGATTGGAACTTCCAATAAGGGGAGGCTTCCGGTCAATCTTGTCGCACGGCGTCTCGACACTTCAGGCCAGTAAAGGATCTAGCAGTAGCAGTAGCAGTAGTAGTAGTAGTAGTAGTAGCGGTAGAGAACGAGACGGAGATAAGATGGATCTTGCCGACTTTCGACAACGCCTGGAAGTGTCCTTTGGGGTATTTGATGGTGACAACAGTGATGATCCTTTGGGGGCCTTTCTTCGAGATGAAGAAAATGATGCACACTTCTTCTTCCGCCACAGCCTTGACGATGGCAACGACAGCAGTGAAGAAGAGGAGGAACACGACATCGTTGTGGGATCACTAGATCGAATATTCAACACGGACGCCACGACGACAGAGGAAGATGAGGGGATTTATATGTGCGAAGGAGATTTGTGTGATCTGGGTGATGAATGCAGGATTCCTGACACCTTCAAGGCTGCTCACGACAAGGATAGTGCTGTCGATGTGATGGCCTTTTTGGGCATTCAAAGAGCAAAACCTTTGAAGGTAGAAAAGCATGACTCGGAATGGCAGTAATCCAATTTGCGCCTACCGTAATGTTTCTTTGATGCATGGTTAGAAACTCCTGAGTCCAGTCAATCCAAGAAGCGAGCTAACAACCCCGCCACCACTGCCACGGTTCAATAGATTACTTTGCTTGCTTGCTTGCTAGCTAGCAAAAGCTAGCTTTAGTGTGCACTTTTGTAGTTCACAATAAAAATCCAACGCAGATGTACATGATTAAATAAAGAATGTAATTTATCAATATTTTCAATCAATACGTAGTTGGTGGCGCCTTCGAGCAAACCTTGCGAACGGAACAACGTTGGGGTGCGATGTGTAAATAGAACGATTCAAGATCAACGTATCCAAAAAGCAGATGAAAGAACTTAAAATACTTCTGGTTTCTACTTTTGCTGGTGGTAACAACTATTTTCACAGAAAGGAAACAGGTCCCATGGTCACATGAAGAGGCCCTTCTGGTCAACTTGCATGCCGTGCTCAAATCATAGACTGCTTCCTGCCATCTCCAAGTTGAGTGCGTCTTCAATCAGAACAATACATTCTTCGCTTCTATAATTGCGCATTGCTATAAAGGATCGATCAATCAGAGGATGGTCCACCTGCCTTATACCATGATGACAACAAAGCTAATGAAACGATCACTCTCGACAATTATAAGCCGATCTATGACAAAAGGGTGAAGAGGATCCGCATTGAAGTAAAAAGTGACTCTTGAAAACAATTTGGAAGCTATTGTTGGGAACAGTGCCAAGGTAGAGCTTCATGAAATAAACGAAACTCTCCGCAACCAGCGCCTCGTCGAATTCATTCACTCGTCAAGTGTGGAAAAAATTCGCTTTTCACCATCATCAGGAACGGACGAAAACAATACCTCTCACCCTAAATTCTAAATCACAATTTCAATCAATGGCCCCTGGCGGGGGGCACGCCAACCACTCTTTATACCAGGTAGTATTTGGACATATGATAATGATCGTAACCTGAAATATTTGACCAGAGTTAACTCAAACCCTTATGACTTATGATCTCTTGCTAATATTTGGACCTATGATGAT
>Ga0100402_1000604_pt1 | contig 42537 bp, 25 predicted proteins | sample CryGeyme20150102_FD_80419 | JGI IMG/M metagenome (GOLD analysis project Ga0100402, IMG submission 80419) | Groundwater microbial communities from Crystal Geyser aquifers in Utah, USA - Crystal Geyser metaG 2015-0102 | ecosystem: Environmental > Aquatic > Deep subsurface > Groundwater | place... | reverse complement strand
TCTATTAGGTCGTGTGCCTATGCCTGCTCTGTATCCACACACTAGTCTAGTTTACTCTCCTATTTGCCATAATATTCAATATTTACTCTAATATTCATGTAGTCTCCACACTAGCTTTTTACGATAATATCAATAATAGAATTCACACGGTTTAGAATTTTTCAAAATTGAAAAAAACGATGATGCCTCCTCCGTTTGCTGCCGGTACAGGCAGATACGAATATGCAGGAGCTGCGCTACGATGAAATATAATAATATTATTAAAAAATACTTGGATACAAAAAAATTCAATTTTGCATGTTCGGGATATGGAGACTGGGCTGATACGTACGGTTACTCTCTCTACTGCCTCTCTAGCTACTAGCTACTAGTAGCTACTAGCTAGTAGTAGAGTAATAATGAATACTTGATGAATACTACTAGATCTAGTAGTACCGTACTCTGTAGAGTAAACAAAGTTCAATTTCCTGGCTGGCAGGTAGTCTACTGTGTAGTAGTTCGAGTTTTCTATCCCGAACTAAAAGAGTAGATTATAAGTATCGAAGACTGCAGTACTACCGTGCAAAATTAAAAACGATGACGATTTTCAATCTACAGCCAAACAAAAATACTACAATTGGACGACTCTACTAGACTACCAGGTAATTCGTGTGTATGCGTAAGTGTGGACGCGTGGACGCGTGAACGCCAGCACTCTCTCGGTGATCACACGTCAACCATGGTTCCCTTGTTTTTTGTCTGCCTACGAATGGGATTTCTTTTCGTTTGTGGACGAGCGATCAATCCATACTACAGTACTACGGTAATTGGTACTCTAGAGTACAGGACGTGCTGCCTAGTATTCTCGACGAATCTTCAGAACAATACAATAGCACTCAAGTGCTCCAGCACATTCTTACGCTACAACACCATGCCGTCGACAATCAAAAAATAAATACTGACTTATTACTTGGTGTAGGTGTGGGTACGTAGCAACTACTTCTCACTCGTAATACTCTAGATACTCCCGACTATGACTGCGTAGACTAGTCTAGTTTTATTATTTTATTTTCATTTTTTATTATCATTTTTACGATCCGAGATCAACGCTTGGTCTGATTACGGACGCTCACTTGTAAAGGTACTCGAGTACGTAGATAACAAGTCAGTCCTCGCTTCAAACGGTTGCCGTCAGCGCAGTATTACCTACGGTAGTGTACTAGCTACTAGTAGTAGTAGTAGAAGCCAAAAATCATGAAACAACCAAAAAGTTTGCTAAAAGTACGTTGTCTACTCTAGCTAGTACTACTACTAGTACTAGGTCTACACTAGCTACTAGCTACTAGTAGTAGTACTCTGCACTCTTCTTCTCGACGAGTATACTACTAGCGGGTACTCCTACATACTAGACCTACTGCACTACATTACAGTCTCCATGCATGCTCCAATACTCAACATTTGACTGTTTTAACAAAGCAAATATAATATAATACTATAATATAAAATAATATAGCATTATCATGAATTCAATGCCATCTCGAACTTTTCTCATCTTACTACGAATCTTTGCCTGGCTGTTCATCCTTTCACCGTCGTTGTGCCAAGCACTATTTGTACCTGCATCCAAACGACGACAACAACAACAACAACAACAAGAACAATATGTCAAGGCATCCTTCAAGTTGCTACCTAGCATCACTAGTACCACCACCAATACTGCGATGTCTCTCAGCATTCTTGGTCTATCAGCTAAAAAAGATGATGACGATGAAATAATAACCACGAGCAACAATAGTAAAAACAACAACAACAACAACAACAACAACAACAAGAGCAGTCGAGACTTTTACGAACGAGAAGAAGAAAGTTCTAAACGAGTGATACGTAATTTAACTGCTGGAAGCAATCTTGGAAATCTTATTACGACAGCAGGAGTGGCGTTTCTGGCGTTCGGGTTTGCTTTGAACCTTTTTGGATTGGATTATGTCGTCAAGAATGGTCAGTTGACGATTGGGACCGTAGAAGAAAGACAATTTCAAATGGAAATGAATCGAGTGTCCAAACCACCAAAGAATACACCACCACTACAATCATCACTACAGTCATCATTTGTAAAGCGTGAAAGTTAGTAAAGAAAAAGTTATGATAGAACAGAAACAGGAATGGTTGTTCGGTTTTGGCAGAAGTGTAAAGAATGGGTGTGTTTGGAACTGCGTTGGGAACGCATCATTTACTTACTTGTGTTTCATCATGCAGTATCGTTTTCTACACGTTCTACTACCCCATTACATATTTCGCTATTATTTGTTTGTTGGGTAAAAGCGTAAGGTCTTAAAAGAGTGAAGAAGAAGAAGAAAAATGCGTATAATTTTGGGACTGCTACGCGACGACAGCTCCCTTCGCGTAGTGGGGACTGGGGACCCCGATTGATGGATATACATCGATTGGTGGGGTCGATAGATGGATTTGACTGATTTTTGTCGAAATTTTGTTCCAAGCAAAAATACCGAGCAGGGGAGAGAAGAAACTGATGGTTGTATTGTACCGCCTAGGCCCAAGAATAATAATAAGGTAAAAAACTTAGTACTGATGTAAAGTGCGCAGAAATCCAATAGTGTGATATTATAATAATATAGAATATATTATTATAATATCATAACGAGAACAACAAGTAGTACACTTTTTATGAATCTTTTTCTACTACTTTTTGTTTTACACATACAAAGTGATGATGCATGTGCATACACAACCACACACACCACAGAAAACAACTGCCACACACGTTTGTGCACAACGAATGCTGCCAAAAAATAAAACAAAAACTCCATGATGTTGATGTTGTTTATCAAGAAGGGAATGAATGGGAATGGGAATGGGAATGGGAATGGTCGTTATAAGTCAAGTCGAACAGGTACGACCATACAATTTTCGTTTTTGTGGTGGCTTGTCGTTTTTTGTTGTTGCTGTGTCGTGTGCCACTTTTTTATACATTTTTTTCTTTGTTACTAGACTAGTAAAGTTTGGCGGTGGCGTACGGTCCTGTTCCTCCAACTGGAACAGCTTGTGATGTTGGATAATTGCCATTGCCGTTTGCTTGTTGAGTTGTTGGCGGTGGTGGACTCCAATTGGGATTATTAAAACCCGAAGCAAATCCATCATCTGCTTGATGGTTAGTATTAGGTGGAGGAGCCAAAGGAGTCAGTGATGCATACGGAGTTTCATCATTGCCGTAGGAACTCGTCGTAGTAGGTCGTGTATTGTTCATTTGTGCTGCCTGTTGTGCTGGTATTTTGTTATTCATCATTGTGGACGAATATGACGATGCTGCCGCTGCTGCCGGTGCTGCCGATTCTGGTGCAAATTCGACCGTAAAAGTCATTCCTGGACCAAATCCTGGCGGAATGATAATTTCGTTGAGTCTTCCATCGGGTGCCTTGACTCGTATGGTTTGTCCCGATTCGACTCCCTGTGGCAGTGTGACTCGAATAAACTTTCCTCCTGGTCCTCCGTGCTGCGGTTTGGACGATCCATCCGGTTGTACCAGTGTCAATGCATTGCCACCACCGTAACTTACAAAATGAGCCGTTGCCTGTCCGTTCTGAAAGGCAGAAGCTGGAGGTTGGTAGGCTGCATGTTGCTGTCCCATTTGACCAGGATATGCGCCTCCCATTTTCTTTTTCTTTTTAATTTCTCCCGTAACGGGATCTGTAACCACCTAACAGTGGGCAGTGGGCAGTGGGCAGTGGGCAGTGGGCGGTGTGCAGATACAGTGGGCAACACAGTGTATCAGTGTATCAAGTGTCAAAGAAAAAGGGACAGAAAAGATGTAGTATATGTTTATTGAGCACACTCGGTACATGGTACCTGGTACATGGTATTGCAAGAAGGACAGACATTGGTCTAGTAGTAGCTGGTCTATCTGCAGCCAGCTAAGTATAATATACAGTACTGCACTGCAACTACTACTGATACCTACTACTACTAGAGTCTACTAGTACTACCCTTCCTTTCCAAAATAATAGAGTAATAAGAAGCGCAACTACTTTTTGGACTCACCTCGGTCGACGATACGCAGCCCATCTTAACGTTGATTTGAATTTGTTGTGATATAACACTGCAGAGTTTCTACTGAATATAATAATAATAATATTACTAGTAGCTAGTAGGGTCTAGTAGTAGTAATTATTGCTTCGTCTTCTGTGCGAATGGAGAATGGCTTGAGTTGAGGTGGACGAGTAATACTCGCAGTAGAGAGTTAACTACCTGGTACCTGGTACTACCACAGACTTGCTTCTTAGTATGACTACTACTATTATTATTATTTAGCCTTTGGTGTGGCCGGCAGTGTGCTCGGAAGACTTTTTTAGTCTTGGTTGAACTCATGTATGTAGTCTACTTCTAACTACTACCAGGTACCTGGTAAGAATATACTACTATTACTACTAGTAGACTAATACTAGCTAGTACCAGGTAGTAGACTAGCTAATAGTACCTGGTAGTTTCAGTATTCTATCCTCGTCCTGCTGGTGACTGTGATGACGTTGATGACGGTTTGATGATGAATGATACCAGTAAAATATGGTCGGGATGAGATTTTAGATAACCAGCAGAACGAGCATAGATACATACGGATTTGCAAAATCCAACAGCCAGCTGTAATACATATACACCAGCAAAAGAATCTCGTTGGCAGCTCATGAGTGAGTCGTCACGGGATTCAGGCAAGAAAAAATTGGAAATTTGCAGACCTTGAAGCCACGAATTTTTTTTCTTTCTTTCCAGTCCCGCTCTACTGGTACTACAGTAGTAGCTACAGTAGCTAGTAGTAGAGTAGTAGTAGAGTAGTAGTAGTAGTAGTTTGCATTGGTGGGTGGTACTAGTGAAGACTAGTACGCTATAGCTACTATCTATAGTACTAGCTACTACTCTACCAGCTACTAATCCGAGTACTGTACTAGCTAGCTAGCTCTAGTACAGTAGTAGTATTAGCTACTACTAGCTAGAGTAGTTGTAGTAGAGTAGTTGTAGTACTATACATCAGGCAGTAGTCTACTACTTAGAGTAGTATTAGTAGTAGTAGTACAGTAGTATGTACTACCGGCCGTAGTAGTAGCTCTACTACTAGCTACTCAGTAGTAGGCTAGTAGTAGACTTCTTCTCTAGTAGTCTAGTAGTAGCTACTAGAGAGTAGTCTCTAGCTCTACTAGTAGTAGTTCTGGTACTACTACTAGACTACTAGCTACTAATAATAATCGTCTACTATTCGAGTACTCGGTTGGTCTGCTATTTGCCCAACCAAATCCAAAAGCCAAAAGTATGCAGCAGAACAGCAGCAAGAGAGAGTGTAAATAATAATCACTACTCGAGTACATACCACTATCAGTACAGCGATCGCCAAGTTTCAACCTTTCTCTCACAGATTAAGTCAAGTAGTTGATAGTACGGTACGATATTATAACATTCTATTAGTAATATCTACTCTTCATGAGTTCTTCCTGTTTGTGAGAAATGGAAACATCATCAACTTTTAAAAATAATCATAACGATAATAATAATGATTGCCCATCTTTAGTGGCAGTGTCGGAGACGGGAACGGAAACAGAATCATTATCAGTTCAGGGGACAGTCAAAGTTGCAGAGTATTCATTACGTGAACCCTCTGTCATCGGTTCCAATGGTGATATTGTGACGACGAACGCAGAAGAAGAAGAAACGATGACAGCTCCAGTAGAAACATCATTAACACCACCACCGCCAAAGACCCGTCAGTATGCTATGGATTTGAACGTCGCCTACGAAGCATTGGAACAGGTTCGACAGGCAAATGTGGCTATTGAATTTGGACGTGAGGTACTGTCCAAGGAATGTGTTCCCTGCTTACGAGAACAGATCAAGTCCCAAAAGGCTGCACTTCAGATACGAGAAACGGATCGAAAGTCACGTTTTAATAGGTTCGTAGCAGCCAACAAAATGGCCAACCTGCGTCCTGCAGCACCCTGCTTAACTTGTGGGACACCCGTTTGTCCCCGACATCGCTGCAAGGAACTTAAGCGACAGAATATTAATATCTGTACCGATTGTAGCATCTTTTTCTCTCTCGAAACATATTTGGCCCGAGTAAATCGAAGCGAAGAAGGAGACGAACACGTCGGCGGCGACAATGGGGATAATGGCACGAACAACAGCAACAATGACAGTATTGTCCAGGAAACAACAACAACAACAACAACAACAACAACAACAATGGAGCCATCCAGTAATAATGCTATTGCTGTTGTTGTTGAGAACAGCGACGAGAAGACGAAAGTCTTGAGCTACAGTGACCGAAAGCAAAAAATGAACCAAATGCTCGACGTTTACGATCGTGTCTTGTTGGTACTGCAGTACTCTAGTCGATTCATCGATGATATTGCCACTTCTCTCGAAAACAATACCAAACGAAACAATCAGATTGGATTGGGGTCCAGTGCGACGGGGTTCGTTTCAGGAATAGCTGGTGTGGCAGCTGCCTGTACCATATTTACACCGGTAGGTCCACCCCTGTTGATTGCTAGCATCCTCTTTGGTGGAGCTGGTACGGCAGCCTCGGCAGGAAGCGAAGCAGTTAACTATCACTGCTCAGCCAACAAAATGTGTGATACAATTATTGCCTTGCATGGGATGCTCCATTCCATCGCTCGATTGACCATTTCATCACCGACACCGACACCGACACCGACAACAGCATCAAAAGCAGACGAAGAAGAGACTGGAACAGAAACTTCCAACGACGAAATTCTCACTGGCAGTAGTAGTAATCACAGCAGTATGGACAGGAATACCGACTCGAATATCTCTCGCGACAATCCTCCTCCTACCACTATTACTGCTTCTGAGACTTCTAATGCAAGTGCTACTACTAGGAATGGTCATAACAGAGCAACGTCGCCAAAACGAAGAGATGAGTCGAGAGAGGCATCGGTGCGAAACTGGACAAGAGCTGCGGGAAATGCTCTCAAACCTCTGACGTTTGGCGCTTTGTCAGCAGTTTCGGTGGTTGCCGAAGCAAGAGAAATGAGAATAACTCTCGACAAAATCAGTGCAGGAAATCCATGCGATAAGGCAGAAACACTCCGAGAAATCGGAAGAGAATTCGACGATTTGCCGTCGACGACAATGATTGCAGAAGCTTGTCCCAAGTTCTTCCAACTGTAGGTGGGCAGATTTGATAGCAAGCGTATGGTTATAGCAATACTAGCAAAACATTTCCTGGAGTAGATGCAGAGTGAAGAAGAAGAAGAAGAAGAAAACGCGAGGGCAAGATGTTACCATTAAATAAATATGAATATTTTTAGAGCCAGCAACTGTAGCTACATCAGGCATTCTACACGCAGTAATCTTTGACTAAATCAAAAATAGTGCACAACATTTGACTGTTCTCTTGATTGGGTCCGTGTAGGGGAGAGCTCAAACGTATGAGCAAGCTTGCAACAATTGCTTTTGAATGTTAGGATCTAGTATCTATTATTTTATTTGTAACGCTATTTTGCCTCTGTTCAATCGAAATGAAACGTTTCATCACTCTCGACTGTTCGGAGATGTCTGTAGTTTGTGTTTGTAGATTCTAGATGTTCATCCACTGACGATGCGTCCAGCCTGGACAGATCTAGGTAACTGTCCAGGTTCAGGCCGGTTGTAGAGAGGTTCAGGCCCGTAGACGACACCTCTCGTCGTAAGTTTTCGCTCATCTCTAGGAATGGCACAAATGATTTCGTCGCAGTTCTCGATTTTTTCAATGCACTGCGCAATGGCCCAACTTGATCATCTTTTTCGTCGTTCACTAAATGTACGCTCTGATCCACGGAGCTCGATCGCCGCAACCCTCCAGCTGCTTGGTAATCATTGAAGTTTGGATGTGACATGGTCATGGCATAACGAATATCGGCACCAGAAATGACGGGTAAAATTGCCATACTTTCCGTATAATGAAGCCATTCGTCGTCTTGCATTGGCCGGAACAGAAACTTCTTGATGGGGTCAACAAGAAGCACATTGGCTGCCGGGACAATCGCGATTATCCACCGAATCATTCGGCTGTACCCTACATACCTAGCTGCGTTCAGGATGTAGAACATAATATTGGGCAGCATATCCGGTACCGTCGGATGATCAAGGACCTGTACCAGTGTTCCGGGCAAAATACAGCGATAAAAAAACGGTTTTGGAACTACTTGTCCTTGCACATCCAATTCTCCAGTAAAGAACCAAACGTAAATGTCGATAAAGCATACCAAATCAATGGACATTTCGTAGAGCCCAGCAAATGACAGTAAAATGTTGGCAAGTTTACCACCGTGCAACTTGATACTTGTTGTGGTGCAGGTAGTTAAGAGTTGTTCTTTTGGCAGTTTCACCAATTTGCGTACAATCTTGCGGGTGAATCTACCAGTGGCTGTCAAAATATTCCCCCGGCCGTGGTCACACCCGAGAACGCTCACCATCATGGTGGTGTACGAGACATCTACTCTTCCGTAGAGCTGATATGATGTGCAAAGGCGAGAAAATTCGGAAAGGAGAGCACAGGTTACAATGATCCTCCACGAGAAACTGAAGCGAGTCTGGGGAGGAATGAGGTTCGCCGTCCAGAGACTTTTACCGAGAGTTGAGGTGAATTCTCTCGACAAGTCTGCAATTCGATCATATATTTCCGATGTTGGAAACGCTTTGGGACTTTTTCGTACTTGCTTTTTCAAGTCCTCGAGCTGTCGCTTCAGCTTGGCACTCTGTCGTTTCTTGTCTTCCAGAATGCCACCAACGTCCGGAGGCAGCTCTTCTTTTGCGGCATGAAAAATGTGCCACGTCGGTACTTTTGCCCAAAACCTGCTCAGTTTGGCGTACGATTCAATCTTTTGAATGTCTTCGAACAGCATGCTTCTGCGCATTTCTCTCTTTGTCTTTTCTGCTTTCAATTTCCAGGCCTGCTGTTTGGTTTTAAAAATTTGTACAAATTGATCGTTGAGCTTGAAGAGGACGCGGAGTAGAGGTCCAGCAAATCTAAAGTACCGAACCCACCGGAGCAGCTTGAGTACTCTGGCGTATATTTTGTGGGGTTGCCAGAACGAAAATGGCAAAAGCAAGTGCCAGGCAACTGCGGTCAATTCATCGACCATCCAAGATGAAATCGTGCTCAATTGTTCTATAGCTCGCGTCATCCACACTGTTGCAACGGCTGTATCTACTTCGGAGCCGCAATTTTTGCTCGTGATGGTTCGCCAAGGCATCAAGAGACCCCAGAGGAAGAGTGTGGAAAGTACCGGAGTCCAAAATCTCAATGTCTTGCGTGCCAGAATATCATCCTGTTCGTAAGTAGTTTCTTCTTGTGAAGAGGAGGATGCTGCTGCTACAGCTGATTGTTGCGAGTCTTGCATATCATTGTGATAAGCATTGCTGCTCATATTGTTAATGCTCAATCTTCGTGTGCTCCCGTACAAACGGGACAAGTTCTTTTCGAAATTGTCTAGGGCTGCCATTTCCAGCATATCTTCGCGAGCTTGCTGAGCACGTCGTACAGCTTCAAAGATGCAAAGCAGGGAAAAAAGGGGTCCCATCCAAAGCAAAACGTTCCTAGAAAACGATCCCAGCATATCGTAGTAAACGTAGTAGGTAGCACAGGTTACGTAATCTTCGTCATGTTCTGGCTTAGAGCAAACATCCTGATTCCTCTCGTCATCATCATCATCATCACTGCCATCGCTCTTGAAAAAGTCAAAGGCCGCGTGACCGTTGCTTTTGCTGTTGTTACTGCTCATTCTCTGATTGCTTTTAACTTGAGACACGGCGGATATCCAGCCTTCGACAAAAATAGGCCAACAAGCCATGGCATCGGCAATGGCAACGAGTGCCAGAAAAATCTTCCATATTGCACCCCAGTGTACGACAATGCCTCGTCGGATCTTTTCCCACCAGACATTGGTCTGCTTCTGCTTCTGCTTCTGCTGCGGCTGATCCTCCTGAAAGTGGATGGTGGATTTGACCCGCATACTGCTGTAAATGTAACTGCGAAGATCAAAGAATATAATATTTTTATTACGTTTGAAGAGAAGAAGAAAAGCAATTCAAAATTCCAGGTCCATCGTGCCTTTCTGGACCAACTGACTGATTGACTTTCTGATTTCTCTTGTAGAGCAAGTAAAGGGTTCCGTGCGGATTTTGTTGATCTTCTAGCTGTAGCTACTAGCCGGTAGGAGTAAATTAGCAGCAATTTTATGTTGCCATACACTGTATTTGTATTTATGTACTACAGGTAATAATTGGTTATTATTATTTTTTCCTTTTCCTCGTTTGGGATGTCATGTGTGATGTGTTGATTAGGTGTGCGACTACATTGTCTGTCGAATCAACCGTTGTATCCAACAACATTAATTACTACTACTACTGTACTACCTACTATGTTTCTTGTCCGCTCCCAGCACTCAAGGGTGGGTACTGGTAGCAGCCTCTGGTAGGGCGCGCTATATAGCATCATTTTTACTGAAAGAACAACTGCTAGTATGGCATTCTGACACGGGAGTCCAAAATTAGCGTGTTGAATTTCAGCTTTATACAGTTACTTGTTCTTGTTTCCACACTACTATGCAAAACACCGCACTTGATCCGTAGATATATTTTTTGTTTGGCTGTGTGCAATTATACGCTTCAATCTTGGTCCACAGGTTTGACACCAAGTTGTTTTCTAGACTCATCGATCAACTTAGCATTGCAGAGAGTTTCTGCATGAGTGAACTGTGGTGCTTCCGTCTTTCCAGCAGCAATGCACCTCGCAACAGCTGCTGCCTCGTAGGCGAATCCAGCACTGTTGGGGTACACGAATCCACCCGCATTTTTAATTTCATCCGTATCATCTGGCAGTGGATAGTAAAATACGGTTTCACCGTCTATCTGTCCTCTTCCCGTGGCCTTGAGAGTCAATCGTAATTTTGTGGGGCAGTGTGCAGGTGTATCGATGACAAGGCGGCCCTTGGTGCCAATCACTGTGGTTTGCTCTTCGCTTTCTCCCAGGAATCCGTAACTGCACATGGCCAATCCAGAACTACGTAATATCGTTACCGAAGAAATAAACAACGGTAAAATGTGTCAATGGAGGAGCATATGAGCGGGCAATATGGGAAAAAAAGACGGAATATAACAAATGAAACAGACTGCAGTTGTACTTTTTACAACTCAATCGTTTTCGTATCCTTACCCTGGTAATTTGGCCGTATTTTCTGTTTCGTTGTTGGAGTCCATTGCTGGAGGAATACTGCTGGTAGGAGGAAAGGTCATGATGAGGGCAGCTTGCAAATCAACTCCAGTTTGTTCGTCCACCTGACCAACTACCTTGATGGTATCTGGTTCGGCGCCGTTGAAGAATAAGGTAGCAGCTGCAAAGGGATATGGTCCAACCAAGTAACTAGCACCGCCGCCAAGTTTTCGATTGTAGAAGAACGAAGTTGGGTATTCATCTGAATCGGATGCATTGAAATTGAATTCCGAAATCACCGAAACGATTTCTCCAATAATACCGCCACTGCTACTCCTGCCATCACTATTTCCTTCTTCACTTGCCGTGATACTTGTTTTATCACTGTTACTTCCCAATGCCAGGCGTCGTGCTTGTTCTACTGCAGGAAAGAAACGTGTCCACATACCCTCCATAATAAATAAATTCTTTTCTTTGGCCAGATTGATCAGGTAGAGAGCATCATCGTACGACATCGCAAAAGGTTTTTCCAAGAGGACGTGTTTTCCTGCGTTCAAACATTTTTCACCAATTGTTCGACGAACAACGTGAAGATTTCCAACGTAAACAATCTGAACATCTTTGTCTTTCAGCAAGTCATCGTAATTTCCATCTAGAAAAGCACACACAACAACAAACACAAAGACAACCACAAAACAAAATGGGAAAATTTCATTTCGTACAAGAGAATTCTAAAATGTATGAGTACGAGCCGTAGGAGCTTGTCATTGTGTTTGAAACGAAAGAGCCAGAGCAACGAAAAAAGAAAGAAAAGACGAAAGAAGAAGACGAAGAAAAAAGCACTTACATGATGTTGGAATTTTGTGTTTGGTAGCAAATTCGGCAGCTCGAATTGGATCGTTTGCTGTGGCGCATGCCACCACTTTAGCTGTTGGTAAGTGTTTGAGAGCTTGAACAAAATCGTGACATACTCGTCCACATCCGATCATTCCCCAATTCAATGGAGGACAAAAATTATTATTTTCATCACAATCATCATCGAACAACAGCAAAGGAATCGAAACAGAAGGATCATCCAATGGTGGCGGCAGTGGCTTTGATGATGGTCTTGTTGTTGCTAATGATGATGATGATGATGATGATGGTTGTGCAGAAGAAGTCATGGTTGCTATTTGTTGTTTTGGTTTTGAGTTGTTGCGTATCTTTCGTTTTTTTTTTTTTAATTCCTCCGAATAGCAATAATTTTTATTACAGTAGGTCTAGTAGACTACATACATGTTCTGTTCAGTGGCTACTAGTAGTAGTACTACTAGTAGTACTATTTGGGACTACTCCTGCTAGCTAGTAGTACTACTATTTGGTAGTAGTACTACTAGCTAGTAGTACTACTAGCTAGTAGTAGTAGTAGCGTAGTACTACACAGCAGCACCTCCAAACTACTACTGGTTACTAGTGGTTAGCCCAATAATAACGAGGCCAAGAGGGCTTGTTTGGTTCCAGCCAATCCAAACAACACCAACAAGAACAACAAAATAATAATAGTACAATAATAAAGGATAGGAGAAGTACAGCTTTTGTAGAAAGCAACTTTTGGCCGAGTCAATAGACAAAGTAGTGTGTGTTCCTTCGGTCAAGAAAAAGGCATAAAGGGTGCATGTACGGTACGGTAACGAGCAACGAGCAACGTAAAATACTGTAGGCACACACAAACACACGCACACACACACACACGGATTACTACTAACATAAGCATCCTTATTTTAGAGAAATAATGTCAACACTTTCCTCTTGCGATGTTGATGATTGCAAAGTAGCAACAGCAGCAGCAACAACAGCCGTTGCAGCGTTGACGGATGCCCACTGTTGCTCGTCCAAAGAAGAAGAAGATGATGATGATGGCAGGAAAAACCACCATTATCAGCACAAGCGTTTGGCTCGGAATCATTTGCGTCCCAATGCAGAATTGACAGACCAAGAAAAAGATGAAAAACGTGCCCTCAAGAGGCTCTTGCGGAGGCAAACGCGGCGAAGGTCTCTGGTGGTACGACTACAGCAAGCACTGCAGCGGAGGGATGCCACAACGGAAGCCAAAACGCGATTGGATTTGGCGGAATTTATGAAAGCGGAAGAAAAGGAAGTTTTGAAAACAAGTCCAGTATTTTTGAATGGTCCTGCTACCAGCGTTTCGGTTTCGCTACCAGCGGAATCTGTAGAAGAGCAAGATGATAATAATAATAATAATAATCACTGCAATAATAATGCCAACAACAACGACAAAGCCAAGCTCAGCCGCCAACGAGAAGCCACGGCTCGCTTTGAGATTGAACAACTGTACCAAACGTTTTATTTGACAATCAAGCGGCAACAGCAGCAGCAGCAGCAGCAGCAAGTGCACACATCTGTTCCAACAACTTCAACGTCCGGTGCCAGTATCTCCAACGGTAAAGTAGCAGTCAAGGAGGAGCAGACTGCCCAAGCTCGATTATTGCTACGCAGCATGACCAAGGGAACTCAAACGGAACACATGTTTGAAAATTACAATGCACTGGTAGGATATACCCGACAAAAATTTCAGGAACGAGCTTGCCTTGCCATTTCGTCTCTGAGCAAATTAGATCCGGCAAGAAGATGGGGGAACACGACATTAACAACTACAACAACGACGACAAGGGAAGAGCAGTACTCGTCAAATGACTCGATCAAGGAAAAAATGTGGAATCGCTTGACGATGACAACGAAAACGACAGGAAGCATCAGGTCCATTTGTAGCATTGGATGCGGACCAGGTTGCGATGGTACGGGATTGTTAAAATTCTTGGAACATTTTACGGATTGGAACAAGCACGAAAAGGAACCGCTCGTGGATCGCGTCTTGTTCTTGGATTGGACCATGGACCGTTGGGGTGAGCACTTTCTGGAACCACTCCGAGATATCCTTCAGAACCAGGCCTTTATCCGGACGGCACACTTGGAGATATGCAACGTCCTTCAGCCTCTTTCGGGCGCAAGCAATGCCAAAACGCGACAGTTGTTGGTTGGAGACTCTCAGGAAGATTTGTGTCATGTGGACCTTTTTGTCACGTCGTATCTTCTCACAGAAACGAGAGACAAATGGTGCGCTTTCTACGGTGATCTCGTACAGATTGCGAAACCAGGGACACTCTTTTTGTTCGCGGAACCAAAAGCGTGGCAGTTGCACACGTTCATCGAGCAAACGAGAGCATCCATCGACTTTGTTTGGCTGGATTCTTCGATGAATTCTCCAATCCTGCAAGCTTTGGAAGGCAGAGTTGGTCCTGCTGTGCTTCTTGGAATGAAAAAATAGCTGAAGCTGCAACTTTTAATAAGTCTTCTACCAGTACGTGGTACTAGTAATAGTAGATGAGACAGAGCCCGTTGATTGACCCTTAACTTGCCGGCGTTATCAAGTCTCAGTCTACTACTGGTACTGGTAGTGTTTAGACACAGCAATTACTAATGGTGTAGTTCGCTTTGAGAATTATTTTCACACTTATTCACAGTCAAATTTGAGTTGTGTAATCACTTTGATTTGGTTATCACTTCGCAATCGCTTTGATCTTCAAGTTGTAATCGATTTTGATTGTATCACGCTACTAGCCAAATATGACAAAAAAGAAATAATAATAATAATAATAATGTAGCAATCGACCTCCATTCAACCCTCGACTTAGGTTGTACTGTAGTGCTTTTATGAGTAATCGCATTGAATGAGTATCAAAGGAAATCTTGTTTCTTCGGCCAGGATGCTTTCTTCGGTCAATATGCTTTTTTTCTTTGGTCAGGATGCTTTCTTCGGTCAGGATGCTTTTTTCTTCGGCTAGGATGCTTTTTTCTTCGACCAGGATGCTTTCTTCGGCCAGGATGCTTTTTTTCTTCGGCCAGGATGCTTCCTTTCTTCGGCCAGGATGCTTTTTTTCTTCGCCCAGGATGCTTTCCGTCGCCCACTGGGCCTCTTTTATTTCGTATTTTATTCGCCCACTGGTCTTTTATTATTATGTAGTTAGTCAAAAAAATTCTCGAAGATTTTGACGAGCACACAAAATTTGACAAAAGTAACACGTCTTATTATTTTATTCGCTCACCTTTTTTTTATTTGATTCTATTCGCCCAACGGTCTTTTATAATTAATACCAGGGTATTTATTTTATTCCCCCTCCGTTTGTTTGTTTCTCTCTACCAGCAGCGAAGTACGGCTACTGTTCTTCTTGTACGGCTACAGTAGTACTTGTCTTCTTGTACCACTAGTACGGCTGCTGGTCTTCTTGTACGTACGGCTGCTGGTCTTCTACGGCTCCAGGTCTTCTTAAACGGCTCCTGGCAAAGTCTCTTTTAACGGCGACATGCATTTCTACGGCTACTAGTACTTGTTTTTTTTACGGCTACTTGTTTTTTCTACGGCCACCTGCTTTACAGCAAGCATTCCATTAAAGAGTGCTAACAGACTTGCTTTCCGTATGAATGGAAGTAATAACGGTTAGCAGTCGCTCTTGATTGTGCCTCTTTTGCATCATATCTGTAATGTCTTTAACGTCAAGATGCTGAATATCCTCGCCATCAACAGCAACTTCAAGATACAAAGATACAGCACAACCGAGACGTGAGCAACAACATAATGAAGCATCCGAACAAGATCGACGCCCAGCTATTCTCAAATTACTTACCGAGCTTGTCTCCAAGTGAGAGTATACCTTTTAATGAACTGTCAGGCCGAACTTCGCTGACAAAAGTGCCCTTTCCATCATTTCGATTCGCCAGCACAACCCCGAGCTTCCCCCGCGGAACCTCCACAATAATGCGTTTCCTTTTTACTAATCTGGCACCGGTACGTGTAAGCTTGGAGGAAAAGGTTGAGCGTGACTTGGCACCGGCACTGGAAAGAGTAACCGAGGAAGCTGTCACCTGATCAACCACAGGCTCGTCTTCAGCTTGATGGAGGGCTGCAAGTTGCCTTTCCAAACGGTTGAGATCGTGTTGCAATGAAGTAGGTTTAAAAGGTGCAGTGTGGTTGCTCTTGTAGCTCGCGATGCTTGCAGCTGCACTTCGGATTCGCCCTTCTCCCCTCCCTTTGTATTTCCCACTTGCGGGAACATTGTAGGAACGGTTAGAGTGATTGCTTTTAGACGAGCGCTGGGACTTGAACGAGGTATGGGACTTCTGGGACCTTTCGGAGCGACCACTGAGAGATTCAATGTCAGCTGAAACAGACTTTGGACCCAACGTCTTTTCTACAACATCAAACAGCCATGGATTAGACAAACCCGTTGAGCTTGATTCGGCAGATCTATTCTCAACAAGGTCACGTTGCTCTCGGCGTGGCTGAACTCCAAGGATGCCCAAACCATCATCTTTGTGAGTGCTAGGTCCAGACGATGCGGTCGCCAAGGCAACAACCGGGCGGAAAACAGATTCCTCGTCTTCGCTAATGCTGGTTTGACTCGGCAAAGACCTAGACTCAACTGAGAATCCATCTTTACTGATTGGACGAAAATGATTTGGAGACGTCTTGGTCGCTTCTTCACACTCTAGAGGCTGCACTGTTGAACCCCTCCAGGATGACGGAGACACAGATCTATCAAGAAGTTGTGTGTCAGCGAGCAAATCTACAAGGGGATTTCTTGCGCCTTCACGGAGACTTTCGCCGTCTATTTTCTCAACCTCGGCGTCGGAGTCAACTTCTCTTTTTTCCTCGTCAATTCCAGAGGCATAAGACGAGTCCTGAAGTGTCGAGGTACCAAGAAGGTAGGTTTCTACTTTTTTCATCAAACTCGAGGATGAAGAGTCCGCAGACCGAAGTTTGACGTTATCGGTGCCATGGAAGCCTGTTATACTTCCTCCGTTGTCAAGATTTGACTGTGCTTCGGCATCAAAGTGAAACTTGAGAACAGGGCGTTCTTCTCCTGTAACAAAGGGAGCGAAGGCAGAAACTGGCATTGTTTCTTTTTCCAAGGCTTGGGAAGTGAGCATTGCTTTAGCCTGATCATTCGTCTTTGTCGTCTCCACCAAGCGGCGACCAGAATCGGCAAACAAATCAACACCAAATGGATCATCCTCTTCTTCTTTTTCCTCCCTGTTGCCTTCAGTGTAGTGGTGTACGTCACTCGTAACATTATAAATGGCAGTGGCGCTATTAGAGCGTGTATGGTTTGTCTCTGACATCACAAGAGAAGACGACGTGACGCTATCGGAATACAAGGAGCTCTCGACAGCTCCGCTCTCGGCAGCCGTGCTGCAGAAGCTGCTGGATACGGACCCATCCATATCTTGCGATGGAAAGATAAAGCTGTCCTCGTCTTCGTAAGGCAAAACTGACGGAGGGAGCATAAAGGAACCAGAACCAGCAGATGATGCTGCTGATGACATCTTTGACATCGCCATGCCTTTCGCGACATTTTCTCCTGCACCACTTGCGAGAAAAGACGGAGTGAAATGAGAAGTGTAGAGCGAGTTCTCATCAAAGCTGTTGGGAGCCTGTAAAGGCTTCTTCTCTGTGTTCCCAGGACGCTCCTCTTTGATGGTTCCCACTGGTTTTGGTGGTGGTGGTGGCTTCCGGAAACCACCTGCCGTTTGGTCGCCCAATGTGCTGTTTGCAAGGGAACGGCTGTCTTCGTCGAGTAGAACCAAATGATCCGGGATATTGCTGTTGGTAGATCCCTTGTTTCCTTCATTAACGTTGGTACGGAGATGAAGTCTCGATTGTCCTGTTTCTTCATTCTTGCTCCTTGATCGTCGTCGCCAAATGAAACGCAAGCAACATACAACGATCAGAAACAAGATAACGCCGACTGCAATAAAAATTGTTATTAGATCCGCATTTGAAACCTTCCGAGATTGTTCAGGGGATTGCGCGGATGAGTTTGGAGATGGAATTGTAAGAGTTGGTTTTATAGTCGTGGTTGGAGTCGGTGTAACTGACAGAGCTGTCGGTACAAAAGTGATAGCAATTGTGGGCTCACTTGATGTAGGATCAAATGTTGCAGAAGTAGTTGATGGCGAATTTGTTGACGGCCTTGTTGGCTCGAGAGACAGTTGCTCGATGAACGTTGAAGGCTGCAGCGTTGGAGCGGAAGATGGCTGCTTTGTTGGGGTATTGGATGGACTTCTTGTTGGTATAGCAGTTGGAAATCGTGTCAGCGCTCCCTCTGTCACCTCGACATTCTCTACAGTCGCAAACTGAGTATCTTCTCGCAGAAGAGATCTAAATCGGACCCGCCCGCCACTACCTCGATTAAAGCCAGTTTGTACGATGCCAGACACTTCGGCTAACGATAGCGTACGGTTTGCCATCACGTACACAACTTGCTCGACGGTAACATAAAGAGGAAATAACGGACTACCCACCTCCCCACCAGGAACAGTGGTAATAATGTCGCACTCATAGTCTTGCTCGTCCAGGGTACCTGCTATCGTGGTGCTTATTGAAACTTCAGCTTCTTGAGCGTTTCGTTCGACTTGATTTCCTTCTGCCTGCAGTGCGGAAAGCTATGTTAGAGGATCACGATCGAAGTGAAATTTACTATACTTTACTTCCACAACAAATCACCGAAACTATCAGTTTCTTACCTGGTTGTTGACAGCCTCACAAAAGTGCTGGACGGCATTGCTTGTGGGATCAGCAAGTTCATATGCAAGGTCGTCATCGACTTGTTGGAGCACAAGGTGTAACAAAACGAAATATTTCGTTGTCGTTTGTTCTTGGAGGGCACGCTGCTCTGTGGGCGCATGGTAGTGAGAGATCCGATTAGATACGAGCACTTTCAGAGATATCCCAACTATCGCAAGCCACATAAACCGACTGTGATGCCAACGCTGATCATTATTGCTTGTCTTCGCCATGGTTGTTTCCCGAAGAAGAAACAATAATATAAATATAAATAATGTGATTTCGCTGCACTTCTTTTTCTCTTGCAAACTTTCAAGGTTGTGCCTCTCCCGGCTACCTTATCGTGGAGACTCCTTGAATCCCAACTATATGTCATGTTCGTTCTTTTTCATTTCTATGTTTATGAGATACACACGCCGAAAGTAGGAGGCTTAGGTACGTTGAGGTTCTGTTACTTTGGTTCCATTCCCGGACGATTGAGATGTTGCAGGAACGCGCACATGCCAAAAGGAGTTTCAACGTTCATCAAGACACACGACCGGACTGCCCTCTGTCTTGTCGCGCCTGGGCAGTAGAAGCTTTGCTGGCTCTGGGCTACTTTGTAACACAAAAGAGGTCCAGGGTCGGACACTTCACGATATACAGTAGTTGATTTTTGCACCCAAGTAAATGCCCGAAGCGTCGTCCAATCGAGCAACTCCATGTGCGCAAAACGATGGCAATTTCCGGGAGCTCGTCTTGGTCTCCTCGCCACATATTGATGCTACACATACCTCAATCATTCGGTTTTGTTCCTGACTTCATCGTCGTGATATTCTGAACGAAGACATTTTTGGACTTCGCCCTTTCCGGCAGCGCAACAAAGCCCGGCACCAACTGCTGCGCCGGTCAGATTCTTGCAGCAGTAACGGAGCCAATGCAATGTCACGATAGAGAGTACTTTCTGTGTACACCAGAGATTGTTTAAACGGCCATTGGAATTATTGTTCAATAGCTGACTAGTTTATCAGTTGAGATCTATTAGTTGATCACTGCAAAACAATCGCGCTATAATCAGTCGACCCAGGCGTAATTTTCGTATCGCATATTATTAAATTTATTATACTGTAGTTTGCTGGAATTCGTCATCAGGCAACCCGAGTTCTCTGTTGGGTGAAGTCGCCGTTTGAACTCGTACAAGCTTGACTCTGCGTAATTATATTCTGTGAGTAGTTGTTAAGCGAAAAAAATGTTCCTCTTGAAGCACTACAGGCTAGTAGTTTTCGAAGTTCTGACTTCATTCTTCGCTTCCATTATTCAAAACAAATCAGTGCTACGCAGCCTACATTGGACGATTGAGCGTTGGTTCACGATTTGGAGGAGGTGCCTGAGCGTTAACTAACCAATTGGAAGGGTTTCCTTGGCGTCTTTCAATAGACGACCAAAAATACCCTCCCCAGATGTCTTCTGTAACAGCAGTATTTTCTCATTGGCAGGTTCCTCCAATTTCACATGCAAATTCATTTCCCTGAGGCAAACTTCTTCCACCATTTCCTCCAATGCCTGAAATCGCTTTCGCCGATCAGTGGCAATGAGTTCCAGACGAGATCGGATCATCGACAGAGATTGAGTAGAGGCCGCTGCCAGGCTCGTTTCCATCTCTGCCGCTCGAATCTTAGCTTCCAATCCCTCCATGATATCATGACTCTCCATGATCTCGTGCTGGCGTGCCACCACTGCAAAAAAGTCTTGAATGTGGCACTGAAACATTTCTGCGTCAAAGTCTTCAATGCACCCTCTAAGTACGGCAGCAGGAAAATCCACGTCGTTACGTTTTTCTCCACGAAAAACCTGTTTGCTTTTGGGTAGAAGGGAACCCAAAAGCTTCAAATTATGGACGAGTTGCTCCAGCCGTTCCAAAGAAGCAGAGTCAAGTTCAATATTGTTAATACATTTACCAGTGAACGACAGAGTAAGTAGCAAATCTTCGTCTCGTGGCATGCCTCGAATGTCAAGCAACAATGGACGTATTCCCGTGGAAGTTTCTGGTCCCGCCAGTCGGCATAGCACATGTTTCAATCGCTGTGGCGATAAGAGTATATATATTTTGAGAAGAGGAAAAAACATGAGGCATAAAAATGTTCTCGTGGCCACGCTCACCACACAAAAAATTACAAATCCCCCACGGCATGCTGCAACGGCGGAGGTGCAACGACTGTACTCACCCTCAACAGTTCTCGCAATTCTACAACTTTTGCTTGTTCTACAATGCCAGGTACCGCAACAAGGCGACATCGTTTCTGATCCAAAATACGCCCCAGTTCCGTAAAGGGGAACAATGCTCTAGCAATGTTGATTTCGTGTTCTTCGGCGGCAGTTTCCAAACTCAAGGCTTCGACAAAGCCTGGGGAACTCTCCAATAGTTGTTGCAGTTTGTGCTGACTTTCGTTTCGTTTCTGTTGTAACTGATTTTCAGGCATTTTCAGATAAGCATCGACTTGGTCTACTGTAGGGGCTCTTTGGACAGATTGGTGCGCTTCAAGAAAGGCGCGAAAAGGCGCGCGGTATTCGCACTTTACCAAGTAAAGCCGCTTGGACACCACACTATCGGCTTCCGTGGCAGCTCGAAACTGGTACAGACGCATCGGAACATCTTGTTGGACGAGTTGAAGCAGCATGGAGAGCAAGCGTTCACAATTAGGCGACAATATCTGGTGCTGCGGTGTACTACCCGATACCAACAGGGTTGTGGATTGATTGTCCAAATCTCGGCTCTGCTGATAAAAAGAATGTTTATTCAGTTGTTTGAGAATGCGCTGATTCGTCAACCAAACATCATCTGCCCAGACGTAGTCTGGACAAAATAGCCGAGCCGATTCCCAACAATCCTGGGGTCGCTGTTCGCTGGTATATCGACGACCGTACTGGGCTTTGGATTCCAAAACGCCGTTGGCAATTCCCTGCTGTCCCACGCCACTCAGTGTTGTGGCGTGTCCTATGCCACTGCTCTGCTCGTACGGGTCGCTTAGATTGGCCGACTGAGCCAATTTATCTGTACTTATTCGCTCAACGACATCACAAGCCGCTTCCAAGCACAGTCGACAAAAAGATTCAGCTAGTAGGTGGCGTTGCTGCCGCACACTTTCAGTCGTAGTATTCGCAGCTTGGGCGCTAATTAGGAGCGACAGTTCTTTCAGAATTAGCTGTGACTGATGTTTGACGTCTAACCATGCTGCCAGCAAAGCGTGTCCGGAACAGGTAGTCGCCGTCAGCTGTCCTTCGACGGATCTGTAAAGGGCAACATCCAAAACGGTCATGAGACCAGGCACAGCTAACAACTCCAACGGATATTCTCTGCTGTCGCCAGGTTCTGGTGATGGAAGAAACATACGGGAAGCAAAGGACAGAAGAGATTCCATTGTGCTTTTGTAGTGTATGGAGTACAGTAGAATAGCAAGTACAGATTCAGGTACCTGGTACAGGTACGTGATGATGGAATCTATCCAAAAAGGCTAAAAGGACGTAGAGGCTGATATCTTGATATCTTGAGACAACAAACCTGCCTCTCGCACAGCATTTATTTAGGAGGAATTGAAGACAAGTTAAGCTCCCTAAGCTAAGGCTCTATCTTGGTGTGAACTATGGGCACTACTTTACCCAACACAAAAAATTAACTTTGCAAATACAGCAGTGTGTGATTGTTCTTCCTCTCGTCTAAAATATTCGAGAGTAGTACCAGGTAGTCTCGTCTAGTACTAGTAGTACTACTAGCTAGCTAGTAGCTAGTACTACTAGTAGTAGTACTACTACTAGTAGTAGTAGTAGTAATAGTACCACGAGTGGTGGTAGTAGGACTACTACTACTACTCTGATAGTAAAATGGTAGATGAGGATCATTATTTTTTAATTTTTGCAGATAAGCAAGTAATTATGACGCACACCGTCACAACTGTTTGAGCATCCTCTTTGTCACCAGTTCAGTTTATTCAAGGCCCGACTCGAACACTGGGTATCTACCTGGTATTAAACTGCAACTAAACTACTCTGGCTGTAAATAGTCGAGTGTGCTAGCACAGTCACGATGGGAACATTTCAACCAGCATTTTTAAAAATAAAATTACCTTGTTTTTTTTACGACTGCACAGCTGCTCTGGCTTCCTCTTCTTGTTTCTTCTTTTCCTGGGCCTTTTTCATCATGACCTGATTCCATTTTTCGAATTTGAGCTGTTGCATTTCCTCCTTTTCCTTTGCTCGCTTGTTCATCCAGTTAAGGAATCCACCACCCTGGTTTTGTTCAGAACTTGGTGCAGCACCAACCAAATCTTTCGCCGTTGGCTGTGACCGACCTCCTCCGTGCGAACTGTAGTCACTTTGGGGCGCCAGTTCTGGTTCGGGCAAATTCAATCCTGCGCCACGGGCAAATCCTCCCAAACCTCGGTTGGCCAATCTTTCTCGGTCTTGACGGTAACGATCAATTCTCCTTTCTTGTTCGTCGGCAATTTCATCGGCGTCCATTCCTTGGTACTGTTCCAAAAGAGAAGGAAAGTCGTCATATCCTTCTCTCACAATTTCAATCAAAAAGGGAGCGATGCGCGCCAATGTGGTATCGGTTCGATCGGTGGCGTCAGTATAGGGCTTGACACGGATCAAATTTTCTGGATTCAAAGCCACCTCGGTTGGATCGTCGTCCAGCACGATCATTCGTTTCACGTTGCGATTCAAGCGATTGAGATCCTTCACGTGCACGCCGTTTCGGTAGTACGTGGCATCACGGTACAACCGGTGCATGATACACCCGTCCTTATCCAGGGACGTAACGACAGGATCGGCAATGCCATCAATGCTTGGACTGTACAGAACAATTTCGTAATATTGGGCCATATCGTGCAGGAACTTGTCAACACCCGGCCGCTTGGCAAACCTCCATCCGTACTTTCGATCCCAGGTCGAACTGACCAGCGTATTTTCCAAATCTAGTACGAGGGTTGGTGGAATGGGAATATCGTGCGGAACGTTCGGCATCTACAACAGAGAAATAGAGATCAAAACAAAAAAAAAGAGTTAATAATCAAGTCAGTACCACTTACAAATACTTTTCATGTCGATTTCATATTCCGTTGTTTCTCTCTCTCTCTCTCTCTAACTTACCTGAGACCAATCCGGCAACAATTTTTCGTGCGATGGCTTGGCAAAATCATCAGAAAATTTCTGAATAACATTTGTCAATCCAATCATATCGGCAAACTTTTTCGGTGGACTATTCTCATCGTTCATTCCCCACACTAACAGAGCCGACGGTAATCCTACACCAATATACCAGACCCATCTAGAATGTTTCGAAAGAGATGTTGCCGAAGACTGTTTAATAGTAGCCGTTGTAGCACTATTTGCAACAGCTGCAGCATTTGTCGTAGCTTGCAGTTGTCCTCCTGCTCCTGCTCCTCCTTGAACAGCTTGTGCCGCTTGTAATTTTCGGGCTGCACGAATTGCTTCCCGCTCTTCTTTGGTAACCGTTTTACGAATGGGTCGACTAACTGTGGTTAATGGTGGTACTGCTGCTGTTGGTGCGGATGTCGCATCCGATGCAATGAAACGACGACGTCGACTAATAGACGTTACCAGACAGGATGACCTCCTCCTGCTCCTGCTCACGACTACAGAAATTCTGGAAAGCATTATTTTGTTTGTTTCTTTGTTTGTTGCTGAAGGTAGTAGTAAATATTGCGTGTTGGAGATACGTACGCTTGTTGTGTATTACTCGTGTGTGTGTGTGCGCGTGATACGTATGCCGTATGCTATTTATGTTTTATTATAGAGTACTTTAATATCCTTGGCTTGGGTCAGGTTGACAACAACGAATGCTTGTTGCTTGTTTCGAATCAATACGGTTTACTTCGTCTCGCGCAGTCACACAAGATCTGCCTTTAAGCTGACGAATAGAAATGAATGATTGTATAGTGTTCTTATCAAACAGACTGCCATCAGTAGCTGGTTCGGTTTCCCCAGTGAGTTACCTGGTATTATTAATGTTTTTGCTACCAGTATGGTACAACTCACGCCATTTGATCCTACGTACCAGGTACCGTAGTAGAGATAGATAATAAACATGGGATTTTTGTTTCTGTTATCAGGTCATGAGCACATATTCAGGAATAGAGGTAGTAATAAAGAAGTACCTACTCTCTAGCTAGTAGACTAGTAGTATTGTTAAAAAAATATTAGGGGGAGCGATACTCATGAGTCATGAGGCGATCTTTTACCTCCTCGAACTGAATAGAAAGATCCAGAATCGTAAACGAATGCACTGGCTCTTTCATCATCGCACGTGGTACCTGGTAATAGGTACTGAGAGTAATAGTCATAGTACAGTAGTAGTACCGCCGTAGTATGGTACTACAATAGCAGATCATGGATCGTGAGCTTGTGGAATTCTGTAAAAGTAATTGAGAAAGGAATCAAACATAATAATAATATTTTCATCTTACAAATTAATTCAAAATCGAATTGTACGGTCCACCACCCTCATTCCCAGCTACACAATCTTGCTTTGTCATTAGAGTCATCATGACAGTAACATCAGTAGCAACAGAATCAGAAGCAGCTGCAGCATCGCAGGGTACTGGTACTACGCTCCTGTTGGTAGATGTTCAAAACGACTTTCATCCGGGCGGTAGTTTAGCAATTCCTTCGGCCAACGAAGATGCTGAGCGCATTGCCAATATCATTAAAACATATCCTGCAAAAATTAATCGCATCGTAGCAACGCTTGATTCTCATCACAAACTCCACATTGCTCATCCGTACTTTTGGGTAAAAGGGGAGGACGACGGCGGCAACAACAACAACAACAACAACAGCAAAGACGGTTCCCAGGAAACGTCAGCAACAAGACCCGAACCCTTTACCATTATTTCGGCAGATGATATTGCTTCTGGCAAGTGGAAACCCCGTTCCGATTTGCGCATTGCTGCGAATACGGACGAAATAATGTCGTTGGATCCTACCATTTTTGAAAATGTACAATCCGTACAAAAACCTCAACAGAAGGGAGAATTCGATTTACAAAAATACTGTTTAGAATATGCACGTCGATTGGAACAAAGAGGACGGTTCCAAATTTGTATCTGGCCTGAACATTGTCTCATCGGATCGGAAGGACATGCCATTGTACCCACCGTCCGACGAGCCATGGAAGAGTGGAGTGCCATTACGGGACGAACGGTAGAATTTGTTCACAAGGGACAACATTTACTCACGGAAATGTACTCGGCTCTAGCAGCAGATGTACCAGTTTCGATCGATACAACCTTTAACAGCAAACTTCATCGATCGCTCTTGCCACAATCACTTTCACCAGCAGCAGCGGGGGGTTGTGGTGCCGGTAACGGAAGTACGAAATTAGTGGTATGTGGTCAAGCCATGAGTCATTGCGTCAATTACACCCTTCGGGATATTGTAGAACACTGTACCACCAAACATGACGTAGACAGGATATACCTTTTGAAAGATTGTGCTTCGGCTGTGCCTGGATTTGAGGCGGCTGCCGAGACGTTTCAAGAGGATATGAAAAAAGCCGGCGTTCATCTGGTAACATCATTGGATCTAGGTGATATTTTGTAATTGTTTTTTGTGGCGTGTCGACGAAAATCGTAGATTTTTTGTGTTGTATTTTCGCATGTACTGCTGTAATAGCAGAGTGACTATCTAGAGTAAAAATTATGGCAAAGTGAAGCAGGAAGAATTTTTTTTAGTCTAGTTGGTGCAGGCCAACAAATAGTTTTAGTTTGTGATACAGTTTCCGATACAGACACATTCGCTACGTGCTTGCAGAGAATAAGAGGGCTTTCATGACTATTGTACTTTGGAAGCTCAGAAAGGCAGCGTCAAATTATGGCTCTAAAGTAAATAATTCGTTATGTTCAGATAAAATAGGCGACCGCAAAAATAGTGGATTTTCGACCTCCTTGGTGAAAGTGAAAGGCGACCCAACCATCCAATCCATCCATCCATTGGCTTCAAAGCATGACCAACCACCACCACTTCTAAAAGCACATTCTAGTAGTAGTAGAGAGTAGAAGCAGCTAACGATTTATCGAACGTAAACAGAGGCGGCAGGAGTTTTGACTGTGTAACTGAAGTCACCAGAGTAAGATTGTCCACCGGAGGCCTTCATTTCATCGAAAGACTTGATGCCCTGGGTCTTGACGTAGCTGTCGTAAGCAGTCTTGACAGCTGCCTTGTCTCCTTTTCGAATAGCACTGAAAATGGCGTTGACTTGTTCAATGGCTGCCTTCTTATTGGCCTTTTCCTTGGGACTGGGGTAGACACCCGAGTTGAACAGGATAAAGGCATTTTTTTCCTCCACAATGGAAGCAAAGTCACCCTTGTTGACGGCATCCTTCAACATGGCAATGCGGTTCCCGTAGATGGCCTTGGCCTTTGTTCGGGTAGCCGCGGAGACAGCACCATCGGCAGAAGCCATAGCGGGCACTCCGGCAGCAGCAACAACGGCGGCAGCACCAGCAATTTGTCCAAAGGCAGCACGACGGTCCATATTCAAAGCAGTGCTTGAGCGCTGTATAAAAAGAACAGGAAAGGAGTCATTGGGTTAGTTGGCAAGTTGTACATCAATGATAAATGATAATAAACGTGGTAATACTATCGATTTCACATGTGCTGAATCAACCAAAGACTTTCCCAGTGCTCGGTCCATGCGAATTGCTGCACCAAAAATGTCCAGAGATTTATTATGGGATCTGGATTCTGGATCATGAGCATGCCAATTCATGAAAGTCACTGGAGCAACGCGAAGGTCGCATCCTTTGCTCTCTGCCTAGGTAAACTCGTCGGCGTACATGATGGATGATGGTCCACGCAGTCCAAAAATTAGGATCGGCACATGCATGACAAATATTAATTCTTCTTCTTGTCCTACGTACCGACCAACCTTTCGGTAGTCGGTGCACAGATCTTTTTTCAATTGATTTAAACACAAATGCACACACATGCAACGTGAAAAATACAAGTATCTCTTATTTAAAAAAGACATACCTCAGTGGTGGCGGGGGCAAAAGCAGAGGCCGAAGTGGCGAGAAGAGCACAGAAAAGAGCAGAGAACTTCATGGTGAGGGGTGTGAGAGTAAGAATAGATGAATTCTACAACACGGGAATAATAATAAAAATATTATTATCACAGTCGGTTGCGGGGTTGTTGAAGGAGAGTGTACTATTACCTCACGTCATCATCATCATACCATACACAGACTTCTTGAGGGCTTTGGTGCCGAGCCAAAAGAGCCATACACAACCACTACTGCTACACTAGCTAGTAGTAGACTAGCTAGCCAGTACTACTGTAGCTAGATTACCGTACCTGCAGTTGATGATGATGGCCCTCGCGATCTTTCTCGGATACCTTCAAGCTACTTCGAAAATTGATGTCATATTCATTATTCAATTTATTGAGTCCCGTGTTGTGTATTGAAAATCGAAAAAAACCGAAACTAAAAACCCGCATCGTACTGTAATAATTCTCTCCAACCTCCAACACAAGAAAGGAAGGGGATAGTAAGTAGAAAAGTTATTCCAGAAAAGAACACACTGCTGTCTTCTACTGCAAGTGCTGTTGCTATTCATTTAAGCAATACGCACCAATACGAAACACACTCCATTATTATGGGATTCTTTGGCATCAAGAAGAAGAGCAAAAAAAAGAAAGAAGAAGCAGCGGAAGCTGAAACGGCGACGGCGGCGGCGGCGAAGAAAAAGGAAAATTCCGGAAATGATACATCGGCGGCGATAGCCAACGCCAATCAGATACACCAGAATGAACAGCAGCAGCAGCAGCAACAGCAACAGCAACGTAATCATCCTCAGCAACAAGACGCAGTGAACATATCGCAGCAGTCAACTCTAACGCAATTCTCGTCGCCACCGCAGCAACAGCAACAGCAACAACAACCGGTGTCAGAAATTTCCTACCAGCAACCGCCTCAGCTACCACAACAGCTTCAACCTTTGTCGTCTTCGTCGTCGCTTCTCCAACAACAACAGCCGCAACAGCAACAGCAACAGCAACAAAACGGCCTAACTTCAACAGTTACAGATTTACCGGTGGGAGATCCAACGTTTGCCAAGGCCGAGGTTACTCGAAACTTGGTCAAGCGATTTATCAGCGACATTTGGAATCGCGGTGAGCTGGACTTGATTCCACAGGTGTGCAGTCCCAAAATTCGATTCAACGGAAATACGGGATTGGACAAGATAGGGCACGATGGATTCGCCATGATGGTAGCAACGATTCACGGAGCCCTGAGCGACTATCACTGCGAAATCCATTCCATGGTGGTAGAGAACAACAAGGCTTTTTGTCGGTTACGATTTAGCGGTAAACATACGGGAGATCTTCTCGGTTATCCGCCCACCAATCGCAGTGTTTCCTGGATGGGTGCCACTGAGTTCACTTGTACCAATGGCGTTATTTTGAAGGTCTGGGAACTAGGAGATATGAAGACTTTGGAGGATCAATTGCGAATGCAGTAAAACCGAAAGGAAGAAGAAAAAAAAGCAAGGAACATTTGGATTTGGACCTGTTACTACGTATGTGATATCTGGACGACTGTGTACGAATTCTAGCAAAAAACAAAACAAAACAAAAAAGAGTAGAGACCCCAACAAAAGTAAATAATAACAAAATAAGCCCAAAATGTGTTTTTGTACAAAAAAGGCCCAGTTACCAATTCCTCCAGTTGCTAAATGGACGTTTCGACCAGGCTTTCTCTGCTTCGTCTTTTTCATTCTTGTGGTCATCGGTCAGAGAGTTGTCTTCAGGACGAAACACAATGTAGGCAGTCGCACCAATCGCACCAACTGATGCAAGTGCCTCTGCCCCTGTGAGACCAACGGCAATGGCATTGAAGAGAACACCTGCTTCGGCACCGACCGCGCCCAAAATAGCTCCAGCTCCTGCTAGTGCAAATGCTGCAAGGACAATTTATTTAACAGAGCGAACGTTGACATTTGACGGAATATGAGTGACGAATTCCTTGACAAAAAGTATCGCCTGTGTAGAAAAAGTAGAAAAACAAATACTTACGCATAGCAATAGTTGTGCCGACAGCAATACTCGTACCGATGGCTGCCATGGAGGCACCAAAAAGAAAATGGAACAAGCAAGAAAACAAGTGAACAAGAAATCTCTCAAAGGACAGGAAAGGCACACAAGTGCAGTTATTCAGAACACAACATATTCGTACCAAAGGTTGTGATTTTCTCACTGGAGACAGCCCTTGGCATGCACGGTTCCAGCTGCCAGACTTCGCGCATTCCAATGGTCTCCGAACCAACAAGACTTGCCACTGGTTCTGTCTTTTTCTTGTTGAAGAAATTACTGAATCGTTCTGAATGATTGCCAGGGGCAGAGTCATTTCCAACTTCAGGCTCTTCGCCCATGACAAGCTCGCAAGATAGATACAGATTGTGTGCCTTGGAGCAAAAGACGTTGCCTCCACCTTGATACTGGGGCTTCGCCATAATCCATTCTGTATCAGGGTTATCATCAGCTGACTCCACAAGCGAGACAATCCCTTCAGAAGAAATTGCTATGTACTGTTTCTTTTCAGCCATAAACAATCGCATGGCACCTTCTGATCCATATCTCTTCAACTGGATTTTATCGCTCTGTCGTGTGTTCGGAGTCACGTACGGAAAAGGTCCTAAGCTCTTCGGTTTTTCGCCGATATCCACGCCGGCAGCAAAATAATATGTTTGCAGATGAGCCGCCTCTAATTGCCAGACGATCGTTTCCTTCTGGGGCACCACAACATCAACATCACCTCCGTCCGAATGGGTGCCCGTACTACTCATTCGCCGCTGCATATTCTTGACGCTGGCATTCATATTTTTTATTCCGTTATTCCACCATCTGGCAGAATTCCCTCCTCCTGCCATTTTCTCTTCTAGACTCATAACATTTTGAGGGGGAATGTCCTCATCGCTGTAGGTTTTTAAAACTCCGTTTGCAACACTTAATAGTCGACCGTACGTCTTGCTGCGAATAATAACTCCTTGCAAAACGAGAGGTTGGGCGTCACTGCTACCACTAGTTTGGCCAATCGCGGAGGGGGTGTATTTTTCAATGGCCCACTGACAACAACCTTTGGGATTGTGATCCATCAGCGACTCGGAATGACTGCAAGTTGTTACAGTTCCATCGGCAGCACTACAGAGTAACCACTGACTGTGCATCCAGCTAGATATTTTCACGTAGTGGTGAGAAGCTTCCATAAATCGAAATACCTCCCAACCCTTCCATGCATCCGTTAATGTCAACAGACCTGCCATATCACACCGCAATCGTTTGTTCAGTGATTGGTTGGCATTGGAAAGAAAACACAACTCGCCAGTAACACAGTCAACGTTCCAGGTTGTTGCTGTCGTCGTTGACTGTAGACTTCGAACAGAAGCAGTCATGTCGGTCGCGTCAGCTACGAGGACAACTTTGCCTTTGGAATCGACTCCTAAATTTTCCCCCGTCCGCAAAGACTTTAAGATAACTTGCGCACTGCCGCTGCCACTGTCCGTGTCATTGGCTCCTTTTATGAAGCACCACCTTCGATCATCTTCGGTGGTCGTTATCGTGGCCATATCCAGAGCTGGTTCGTCATCGAAGGCTTCCTCAGGATCGTCGTCAGTGGCAGTAGGGGCGGCAACCGTCGCCGCCGAAACGGTAGATGTGTTCGTGTTAGTTTCTACCTGCTCACTCGCAGTGGACCCTTCTGTTCCGTTGGTATTATTTTGCATGGTAGTTCCATCATCTTGAGCGTTACTGGCAGTAGCACTACCACTGGTCGCATCATTGTCTTCTTTAACACAGACAACCTTGTGTACGCCGTCTTTATCCGTCACAACAGAAAGTGCGCTACCAAATTTGTGATTGTAAATTTCGACAATTCCATTTTCCTTGTCGGTATAATGCAAACGAAATTCGTCCTTTTCGGATCTCTTCTTCCTGGCAATGACACGATTGCCCCGGATCCCCCACAAATAATAACCATTGCACGTCAGGGTAATCCGCAACGGTTGCTCAATGCAAGGAAACATCATGTCCTTCCTCGTGGTATCATTCGTACTACCACTACTAGTACGGATGATGTTTTCATTCGTGGCATCGGAATCTTGATTGGCTTCTACGTTAGCGACAGAAGTTGGGGGAATGTTGTTGGAGCTGGTTGCGTTTTGGGCGGTTAGAGTCATATTGTTGTTGTTGTTGTCGTTGTTGTTGTTGTTGTCGTCGTCGTCGTCATTGTTCGATGAAGAAATGTCGACGGCAGCTAAAACATTAGGCGAAGAAATGTGATCTTGCATGGGAGGCACGTTCCTCGCTGCGGCTGTGGTGCTGGTGGCAGCAGCAGCAGTAGTTGCTGTTGCTTCAGAGGACATTTTTATTTCTCAAGAGTAAGAGATAAAGGAAATGCCTATGGTTGTTCAGTAGCCGCGCAAGAATTCAGTTCTTCCAGGATTTATAGAGTTGTCTCTTCCTGTCTTCAATCAGCTGGAAATTTGTGAACATTGATGTGATCAGACTGAATAACAACCACCTCGATTCAATAAACAATAGAGAAGTCTACTAGTATAACTAGATGATGATACTGCTAGCAATAGGCCCCGTTGTTTGTTAGAGCAAGAATGGCGAGAGTTCTATTAACTAACAATCTATGAGTGCTGTAAAGGAGAAGGAAGGTTCTAAAGTAAGTCTAAAGGCCTTTGTTCGGGATGTGCAAGCTGGAGATAGCAGTAGAAAATATATAAGAAGAATATACGATAGCTAGCTACTAGTACGTAGTCTACACGTACTCCAAAATACTGTAGGTGCGGTGCGTATAGTAATTCGTTTATCTTAACACTAAGGGAATAACTTGCAGGATAAATAGATGTTCATCGTGGAAGCAAGATAAAACAACTACTCCTGCCTCCTACTACTACTAGACTACTAGTAGAGCTAGTAGACTCAAACACTCATCAAACACTCAATACAGAATACTCCGTAGCAAGCTGATACAGCAGTAGAATGCACCACCACAATTCCAAGAAATGAAAAAATCTACAATGGAGCAGATTGGCTCAGTTTGGCAACAAAATTTGGTGCATTATTTGTGTGCGCTCGTTCTCCTCGCCATGCTTTAAGTGTTTTTGCCGATTTTTCAACAAAAGCCGACAGGCAGAGAAGCCACTATATTACTACTCTACTAACTATATCATTTCATAAACCACAAAATTAAACGTTCTACTTGTAAAACTCTCTCTGCTTCCCAATGCTGTGAATCGATACATCACAAACCACCACAAACACCAACTCTAGGAGTATAACAAGAATGTGTTGATTTGGATTGTCGCATACTTCCATCACGTACGTAAAGTACTACTACTGTATTTTATTCTGCCCGGTAGTGGGTAACAGGGTCACTGTCATCGGTAACATCCCCCGCAGCAGCAGCACTGATGCGCGACGCTGTTCGCGAAATCGATTCATTCGAATTCTCCGGGGGCATGTAAATGCGTGCTGTACCGGCCCAGAACGTGTAGCCCGTGACGAGCGTCAAAACTACCAAAAGTGGCAGAGACACGACGCACCCACCATCCAGGGACGTTAAGGTTGTGACAACCGAAGATCCTAAATGAGATATCAGTACAAAGAGTAGTGCAAGATTTCCCCCGCTTCGCGAGTTTCCCATATAGGCACCGAAACCTCGAATGTTGTCCTCGAATTCTCGTCCGCGGTGGTAGAGCAGTCGTCTTCGCATTCCAAAAAATGTGAGGAGCATCCAAAAAATATCCATAACGGAATAGCAGAGCGCCACCACAGCTGACTGTGCCAAGGAAGGAATCATGGGACAAGAATCTTGGTAAAGAACGCCTGCATTACCTGCTTCGCTCGCAAGCAGGGACCCGTACAGCATAATTGCGTGCATTCCACCAAAACCAATTCCCGCTGCTACTCCGCACGATGCATCGTTCAATTGGAGTCTCAATTTCGCAGCCGCTGTCCAATTTTCATCATATTCGGCCAAATCTTGATCAGTGGTTGAGTTGTGTTGGCGAACACTTCCATTGGCCCGAGCATCTTCTTCTTCCAACGATAATCGAATGACCTTTTCGACACGATGGTAGAGTGCCACGAAACTGCACCTGCCCATAAACTGTGCGAGAACTCCTGGCAGCAGCACCGCTACAACTCCGTCCAATTGGACCAATGCAAAAAGCCACCAAACGATACTGGCACCTACTCCCGAAAGCAGAAAGAAAAAGGCCGCCGTCGTGACAATAATGACCAGCTGTGCTTTGGGATAGAGCACCATAAAGAAGATGGAAATCAGTGGCCCAAAAGCCACCAAGGCTGAACCCACGGTAAGAGCTGCGGATGTCATTTTTTATGTGGTATTATTTTTTTGTGCACGGTACAATCCTTTTTTATTAAGAATTGGTGTCTCTACGGAAGTATGCTTTTTGTTCTTGTGCCTGTTGCCAGTAAGGATGTTTTGGGAATGTTCGCTGTTGTTATTTACAGGTTTATTATTTTAGGAGTTGGCGTGATAGGTTCAAGAAGCAAAACAGACCAGTAGATGTAATAATAATAGAATAAGAGAGCCGTTTAACTTTGTTGTGTGTTTTGATTGTTGTTGTCTTCACGAATAAGCAACGGATTATCAACAACCTTAACTCTAATGAATAAGGTAATGAAAGAAATGGGACAGGGACAGACCCAAAGCAAGTTGAAGAGAGTGGGAATAAAGAATAATTAAAAGATGGATCAAACAAGTCAACGGAAGAAAGGACTGAAATGATGTGTAACTGTCACAAGCAAACAAAATCTTTCAAATTGGATAGAAAAGAATGGATCCATACTTTATACAGACTACCCCTTTTACGGAAGAAAGTGCGAAGCAAACAAACGCAACGTAACCGAACAACGAAGGAAAGAGACCAAGTGATCGCACGAAAAATCTAGTCGGAACAACATGCCAACGACTGTTCTGTTTGCAGCACATACTTTGCAATTGTGGCAACAACGTGCAATTTACATTCATTTTTGTTTCGCATCTCACAAATTCAATTGACCAAAAATAGTTGAAGTTTGAAAGCTTTGATTTTCGCCTACCTTTACTACAAATTCCTGCTTTTCTCTCCAGTTTATAGAAATTGCTAAATTCTGGAATATAAATTCAAGTTGACGACGACCGAAACCTGTACGATAACCATGGCGAAATATGACCGTATTGAAGAATGAAATCAGGACAATCATGATAAAACCCTGCAGCAATCACAGCTTTTCTTCGAGAGCCTAGTACTAGACAATTTGGTACGATTGGCAACCATGAATCCGTCAGAATATCAAGAATCGCTCCAACAAAGCAGTTACAGCCATTATAAGGATAGCCAAGACAATCTGACATTACAGACATCACTAGAAAATGTAAAACGAGATGGTGAGAGATTAGAAGATATATCTCCAGCAGCTGTCCAATTCAGGAATGCTATTCACTCCCTTCATAGCAATATTCATGCTTTACAGAACGATGCCGAAGAGCGGGAACAAATGCAAGATCAACTCCGACAAAAACTAATAGAATCTCAACAACGCGCTTCCAAGCTCGAACGAGCTCTGCTGCGATTACATTTCAAGCACCAGTCTTTGCGTCATCGAATGATTAAAATGTCACAGGAAAATCATTCCCTGCTTCAACGTGTCCACACATGTGTTCGTAAAGTTCAAGATTCGCAACAAGAACAACACAGTTTGAAAGAACAAAATACAGTCTTTCGATTGCATTTACATCACCAATTCTTGCAGCAGCAGCAAAAAAGTCCTTTGCGAATGCAAGAATCGAGGAATCGTGGACGAAGCTTTTCTCGTGACGTTCTAGCGGCTTATCCACAACCGCCATCACAATCACCGTCACCATCACTAGTGACATTGGCATCAACTACCAGTAAACTACGAGTTCGGGCCCTGAGTCACGATACCAACGTTTCAGATTTGGATGGGCTCGGCTCTTTTGATACGCCAGGCACGCCCTGCAACCACAGTGCTACGGTGGACGAGTGGAGTTGCGCCGGTAATGCCCTTGCTGTGACTGCATCCAAACATTTTCCTGACAGAGAAAAAATTCACGACATTATGGACGAAGAAATTGGTCTCGGCAATGCTGGCGTTGGAGACGATCATGACAGCGAGGAAAAAAGCAGCTGCTATTGTCCTGCTGTTACAAACAATTCGGTTGTGTCCTCTTTGGTTACGGACGAGGGTATTGCTACCTTGCGATTGTGCAATGGTATTGCAAACCCCGAGTCTCTGCACTCCAAAAAAAAATCAAGCAATAAATCGTTTGTGGTAGCGAATTGGTCACCCAACAAGTCTGTTCCGAACGAAAATGATTCCCTGCGACATTTTACCTTTTCCAGCAAAACTATTATAGGCTTGCAATTCGAAAAACTACCTATGACAGCCCCTCCTTTGTCTGCTTCAAAGGAAGCATCGAAGACAGAAGGTATGTTGACGAACACAGTACTTTCTAGTGATTCTCAGGACAGTACGAATCCCCCTTCTTTACCAGGGACCACTTCTTCCAGCAGCAGCAGCAGCAGCAGCAGCAGCAGCAGCAGCAAAGAACATGATGATAGTTGTAGCGACAAGAATGAAACGACAAGGAGTGGATTGCAACTACCTTGGAATGTCTTTGGCGGACACCAAAGAAACAATCACGCCGATAGTGCAACAACACTAACTGCACACGAGAAAGCAAGCCAAAATCATCTGCGTGACCTCCCTTTTCCCGTCCATGCAACTAGAACTGGGACAATGCAGAATTCAACGAAGACGACCAACAGGCCAGCGCAAAATTCAACCTCGAAATTGCGTTTCTTTTTCTCTCTGCAACAGTCCAACGAGGCTGGCCTCGCTCCGGAATTATCCAGGGCATCCAAGCTTGACGAAGCTGGGCCATTAAAACCCAGTACATCGTCGTCATTACCGACTCTACCGTCGACAGGAATAAAGGGCGATGTCTCGATGCACGATTGTCAAGCTGGACCGTTGAAAGATGTTGTCCTTCATGATAATGACTTAGAGAAGGATATGAAGACAACTACAACAACCGGAGAAAAGATTATGAGCTCCGTCAAAAGTTTAGGAGAGTTTTTTGCCAATCCCTATCCATAGATGGAATTTCGAAGTTGAGCAGCGTTGGATGGAAACTTATTTTGGCAGTATTCTACCATCTAACTTTAAACAACTTTGAAAGTGCGCTAACTTACAATATTAGGTATTTTCCGCCAAGGGCGATAGTGCTTCCTGGACGTAATGAGCCAAGGTCTGAGTTTTGGCCTTGACAATACCAAGGGGAGCGGTCGGGGAGGCAATGGCAATCACCAAGCAATCGAAACTTCCACAGCTAGAAACTGCCACCAGGCCCAATTCCAGTTCCATAAGAAGACATTGAAGTTGACTCTTTCCATTGCGTGGCTGAGATCCATCGATGCCGACGTATTCCTCTCCCAGGCGTTGGTAGTCCACAGCAATATCGGCAATAAGAGTCCCCAGATTTTCAATGGCGCCCGCCGATGATGCTGGGCTGATACTGGCTTTATTTCCCTCGGGAGGGGAAGCAGATATTGGTGGAAATAAGCTGGAGCTGGATCTCTTGGTGCTAGCACCTAGTAGCTCACCATCAGCCGTAACCAACAGCGCCGAGTGGACGATATCATCGCATATCCGGTTGAGAATGGGAGGAATTCTGCAAGATCTAATCATTTCTTTCCACTAGATCTGAAAGAGGGAGTCTCTGAAAAATTTCCTTGTTACGCTATCGTCTGTAGTAGTTAAGAGGTTAATAAGGTAGTGCTGGAGGTCAAAGGTACGATGAAGTAGTAGTCTAGTCTACTAGTATTGACTTATTCCAATAGTAGTAGTTACTTCTAGTAGTAGTAGTAGTGTTCTGCTACTACTACTACTCTAGCTAGTAGTAGCGTTAAGTACTAGGTTTTGGATTTTGGATTTTAAAATACTGCCGGGTGGAACAAGTAAGTTATCTAGTTGTAGTACCTGTTAGTACTAGATACTACTAGGCATGGGTTCAGAGTTCATAGGATAGCCGGGCGTGTGTGTGGCATTAAATTAAGAGTTAGTTGATCGAGCCTTGGCTAATTGTTACTCCTACTAGTCTAGTCTAGTATTTCATTTGTTCCGAGTTAACCATAGCAGCCAAAGTAGCTGAGTAGACGCTGCACATAAGGAAGGTAGCTTTCTCAGCAGCTGGAGCAGGGACAAGGATCCCTCTTCCTGAGACAGCTTACTTAGCGGCTGGGGCAGCGACAATGGTCCCTCCTCCCGAGAGTAACAACGAGAAACCATCAATAGTGGTGTGAAAATGCATGAAGAAGTATAGCTTTGTCCCTTGACGCCCATAATACCATTGATACGTACATGCATATTCATCATAATATATATTGTAATATAATATACTACAGAGCTCCTAGTGATTGATCGTCCAACTGCAAAAACGTCTTTGGGGCACTGGCAACACTCGACTGCGAGCCCATCGAATTCTGCCTACTAAAATGCATGCCTGCCGCTCGTTGGTGCAAACGGTGCTTGGCGTCCGACAATCTTCGAATCGGGACAGCTCTTGTGGGGGTACCACGGCCACTTCCATCGTCTCCTATTCCAAGATTTGCCGAAAGTGACCTTCCAGATAACTGCTTTCTCGGCATGGAATTGGATCGAGGCAGAGACCTGGAAGAACCCTGCCGCTGAACAGACTTACTAGATAGTTGCTTGACAAGATTTCGACTCATGGCAGACCGTCTCATACTCTCGCAAAGCTTTTCCATTGCTTCGTTGATTCCGGGATCGGCTGAGGACCCAGGAATAACCTTTCCGTTCGCGTCAACCTTTGGAGTAGGACCTCGAGTTCTTCCAGTATTTCGAGAACTACGTCCTTGGAGTGATGCGCTCATTTGTGATAAGGATATGGGATTCGGCGACGCTGGCACCGAAGAAGCGCCACGTGTACCACGTCCAGGAGCAGATCCGCGTTGATTCTGAATATTCGGCATCGACGAGTTCATAGATGCTTGTCCTCCTTCTGTCATGTTCATTCCGCCCGTCGAGACACTCAGGCTGCTCACAGCAGTATTCAGCGAGCCGTTACGATTGGTCATATCACCACCTGGGCCCATGTGCTGCTGCATGCCATTAAAACCCGGTCCCTGGCCCATTGGATGCATTCCTCCATGACCCATTTGACCTTGCCCTCCACTACCCATTGAATTTTGGCCTGTCATACCTTGCATCGAATTGGAGGAGCCCATACCTTGTCCCATGTGACCGCCTACTCCGCCAGACATACCTTGCATACCCATTCCGGATTGCTGCTGCATTTGCTGCATCATCATTGCATTCATATTCATATTCATATTCATATTATTTCCTTGCATCATATTTCCCTGCATCGCGCCCTGCATAGCAGCAAGATTCCCCATCATTTGAGCGCCCATGGGTCCATTCATAGGCCCACCCATGCTGTTCATTGTATTCATATTAGAGGAATTCATACCATTATTATTTTGCATGCCACCTGGGCCTGGCCCCCTTCCTTCACGCTGCTGTATCTGTTGTTGCATCAAGTTCTGCTGTTGAGCAGCAAAGGCAGCTGCCATCATGGCATTATTATTATTATTATTATTGCTGTACGGATTTTCTCCCGGCATTCCTCTATAATCATTGTTGGGATTGCTAATCCCGTTTTGCTGATGCATGGCACCCCCAAATTCTTGCTGGGGGTAACCAGAATTATCGAACTGATTTGGGGGTTGTTGAAAAGGGGGCGTAGAAGGCGTAGAATTGTATGCTTTTTGCCTTTGAGAGTTGTGGTTGCTGTTGCTGCCGTAGCTGTTGTAGTCGTCTCCTCCATGGCTGCGAGCACTTTCATCATTGAAGTTATTATGTTGTATAGGGGGGCTGCTATTATTATCGCCATCGTCTCCGCCCTCAGCGAAAAGAGGGGTGTCTAAGAGTCCTATGGGGTCGAAATCATCTCCGTCTGTATCGTTGAAAATTGCAGCTGGGAGGGGGTCGTCATCGTTCGTGTACAATGCAGAGAAGTCCGGGTCATCGTCATCGTTAAAGTTGCTGAAACTCATTGCTATTTGCTACTATTTACTAATTTAAAGATAACTACTGGGACAGACAGATAAAGGTTGATGGGATTTGTACTACGGTGTGTTATCTCGCGCAGCTGAGGTACATACAGCCAAAATCAAGGTATAACGGTATAACCGCGTGAAGTTGTACTGTACCGTGAGTAATGATCTGGCACTTTTTGTGACGAGAAAAAGACTCAAGATACTACCTTTATTACGGTACTCGTAGGACATAACGTACAAACACTTGCAAGCACAGATGCTCAATCCACAGTCCATTGACGGAAGTAAAGCAAACAGCGTCAACAACTGCTGTTGTCTACTCTTAATTATTAGCTCTACTCTAGTCTACCCCGTAGCTACTACAGTAGCTACTAGCTACTCAGTAGCTCTAGACTACTACTAGTCTGCTACGGTAGCTAGCTAGAGATTAGTCTCCTACTACTACTCTAGCTACACCTACTACTACTAGCTCTAGCTACTAGTCTACTCGAGTACCTACTAGCAGTAGTACTACTTCATAAACTACGTACGATAGAGAAATGTCAACTTGGCCTTGAGCTGGTGCTTTCTTTTGTCCATGAAAACCACAATGGGGAAGCCACCAATCAGTGTGAGCTAACCAACAGGGGTTGGGCTGCTGGAATGATAGCAAATAATGACGTCGTCAAGCCTGGTAACATCGCGAAATAGTTTTTAGAAGTGGAAGTGGGAATAAATGATTTGTGGCCGGATTCTGCAGATGTGCCGTCCACGCCTTTTTCTGTTTACATGTCGACTTTGTGTGACCACTGCAAGAGAGGAGGAGCTACTAATGCATACATTACCTAAAAAATGTTGGGTTTTCTTTACATACGCCAATCTCCAATTCAATACAATACTGTCGTAGCTACATCTCTCAAGTGCGCATCGTTTGTCATATTTAAATTCACAAACCATATGCCCAGCCAATTGGCGTTTACCCTGATGGTCGACTAAATTATTCTTTCGTCATTCCTTCGTGGAATCTGCCCGAACAGGAACTTTAGGAGTACAGTAGTTTAGTTAGCAGGTCTTGGGAGTAAGGGTACGTACCTCTCATTCCAGGTCTAATACAATACTACTGCTGCCGCTCCTACTGTATTGCTACTAGGCTACTTCTCCTTCTCCTGCTACTCCTGCTCCTCTTCCTCCTCCTCCAACTACTAGCTAGAGCTAGTATTAGTGCAGTAGTAGCAGCAGTAGTAGACTAGTAGTCGAGAGTACCTGGTACTCTACTAGTAGTAGATATCCACTTCTCTCAAAGCAACTTTTTACTCGGGGAGAAACTAATAAAAAATACGTCCTGTACTACAGTACCATGCATGGTACGCACACCCAAAAATAACGCCAACACTAATGCGACGATTCAATGGCGCGCTTTTTTAAGTTGTGAACGGAAAATCTTTCCTGCGAACAAAAAATGAATTTAGATTTTTTTCTTTCGGATGGAAACACATATTCGTAGGTCGAAACGATGTTCATCTTGCATACAACTCCATTGACACTGTTCGATACTTGTCGAAGGTACGGTAGCAGAATTGTGCTTCTCTCACCAATAACTGAATTGCTTTTAGAAGTCGGCAGGCAGGTGCGCAGGTAGTAAGCAAACAATTTGTCCATCTTTTTTCCTGTCAGCAAAGAATTGGATAATTCTCTGGCACGTCTTGTTTACTCTTGTGGTTGATTACCTACTGTATTACCTAGTACTGTACTGAATACCTCGATATTGCAGTTACGAATAGAAATGAACGATCAAACGCAGGGGAGCCCTGAACCAAGTCATCGACAGCAACAACCGCCAGCAACAATCGCCACATCACCTATAACGACTCCCGACCACAATGAAGTTACGTCGCCAGCTGAAGCAGCACAAGAAGTACAAGGCGCGCTTCAACACCAATTTCTGTCGGTGCGAGAGGACAACGCCTTGATGAGACGTCTACAGAAAATGGGAGGGAGCAATGCACAGTTAGTAGGGCGCTTGCGGTCCCATCATGTGAATATATTTAACAACACCAGCAATGTCACCAGCAATGTCACCAGAAATAGTAACAATAACAATAACAACAACGAGGATGAAAATGCTCAAATATCTGATGAGCAACAAAAACAACAACAAGCCGAACTGCAACAACCGTTAGCTGTACAGGTGGGCGGCCGTCATGGTAACAACAACGAAGACTGTATTACTGTTTCCCGGAATGTCATTCCTTCCGCGCACATTCGTGTCATAACCCAAGCTTTTGGCAACAAGGCTTGCCTCTACAAAGATATACTGCAAATACCATCCGATATGACGTCGGACCGTGACATTCGTATTGCGTACTTTCGAAGGGGGCGTCAAGTCTTGGCGGAACGTCCTTGCGATTCATCGACAAATACTACTGCTGCTGCTACTTCTACTTCTGCTGGTAGTAGTAGTTGTTGTGCCAATGAAAACAATGGGGACAGCGCCATCGTCAATGGTAAAAATGTTTCACAAATCGCCAAACTAAAGTTTCAAGCAGTCAGCATGGCCTAC
>Ga0100402_1000592_pt1 | contig 42727 bp, 41 predicted proteins | sample CryGeyme20150102_FD_80419 | JGI IMG/M metagenome (GOLD analysis project Ga0100402, IMG submission 80419) | Groundwater microbial communities from Crystal Geyser aquifers in Utah, USA - Crystal Geyser metaG 2015-0102 | ecosystem: Environmental > Aquatic > Deep subsurface > Groundwater | place... | reverse complement strand
TTAAAATTTACCGCTACTACCAAAAGCGCCTTCTTGGCGACTACTATTGTCTTCAATTTTTTCTTCAGATATTTCTACTTGAGAAACTTCTTGAATTATAATTTGAGCAATTTTTTGTCCCGGGATAATATTAAAATCATCTTCACTTAAATTTTTCATTACAACCTTAACTTCACCACGATAACCAGCATCAATTACACCGCCCATAGTAGTTATACCCTCACTAGCTAAACCACTTTTATCCCAAATTAAACCGACAAAACCATCAGGAATAACCATTTTTATTCCTGTTGCAATTAAATCGTGACCGTAAGGAGGAATTGAATAATAGTCAGCGGCAAAAAGATCAAAGCCGGCATCACTATCATGAGCTTTAATTGGTAATTTAGCCTCAATTACTATTTTTTCAATTTTTAGTTTTAGTGTTTTTTTAACTTCAGAAATATTATTGGTTTCGTTTTCAATTTCCGTCTTAGTTTCTTTAATTTTAGCTTCTTCAACTTTAACTTCTTCAACTTTAGCTTCTTCAACTCTAGTTCCAATTTCAATTTCGGCCTTAGCTTCGATTTTAGTTCCAATTCCAATTTCCGCTCTAGCTTCAGTCTTAGTTTCAATTTGCTCAACTTTTTCAACTTCTTGAACTAATTTATCTAAGATTGCCTGATGTTTAGAGCTCATAATATCGCTCACTGTATTAAAACCCGAATAATTATAAAAAGCTTTTTTTTCTTCTTTCGGTTTCTCGCCATTTTTAATAAAAGATGAAACTTTATCCCAAATAATTGTGGAAATTTCTTCAATACTTAAATTAGCATTTATTTTAATCCAGCCACACTCTTCTTTTAATTTAAGGTGCGCCCAACGGACCTTGGTTGTTAAGTCATTATTTGTTTCGTGTTTATGGGTTTTTTCCATCGCTTCCATAAATCTCTCTCCATCAAAAAGAAAAACTAAGTCCTCATCAATTAAATGAGAATTAATTGATTTCAAGAAAACTTCACTGACGCCAGCTCCTAGGCCCCAGGCAATGCCGGTTCCTTTGTAGTCCTCGGCGATAATATGAATTCCTGCCTCAAGTTTTTCTATTAAAATATCTTGATATTGAGTCCGGTTTAAGGCGTAAATTACTTGTGCTTCTCTTGAGCTCAAATCATAAAAATTTCCTTCGCGTAAATAGTCGTTTAAAATCTCCCCTGAAGGACTTAAGTCGTAAATTGGATATTTTAAATACTCAGCTTTCAAGCCCTCAGACTTTAGTTTTTCCACTAATAACTTAGCTTGGGTGCTTTTGCCAAGGTTATTAATTCCATAGAGGACAATAAGTTTTCCTGGGTAGTTGTTCATACTAAAATAATTTCATTATTATCTTGCCAGTCTAAGTTTTTCATAAGCTCATCAATTTGTCTATAAAGAGCAGGGAAGTCGCCGTTATTATCAATTGTAAAATCGGCTTGGGCTATAGTTTCGGGAATTGTGACTTCGGTTTCTTTTTTATGATCTTCTAAAAAAGTCTCATAACTTTTTTCTGCATCTCCGGGGTTTTCGTTTCTTAAAAGTGAACGCTTATATCTTAATTCTGGGCTAGCTTCAATAGCAATTAAGTGAAAGTTTGGATTTTCTCTTAAATAAATTAAATCATCAAGTCGCCTCGCTCCGTCAATAATAATTAAATTTGCTTGGACTGCTTTAGCTTTATTAGCGATGGCTTTAGCCAGGAGGTCGTTACCGAAAGTTTCTCTAGCCCAAGTAGACAGAATTATTAAGTTATCACGACTATTTTCAAGACCAAGGGAGTCTAGGGCGTCTCGTAAAACTGAAGAAAAACGAAAACTAGTAGCACCGTATCTTTGTTCCAAATATTTTTTTGCCGCATCTTTGCCGGAAGCAATTAAGCCAACAAAGCAAATAATTAATTTATCCATTAAAATTATAATTAATTTAACTTTTAATTATGAACCAGTTTTTAAGATATTTCAAGCTTTTTAGCTTCAATTTTATTTTTTAATAATATCTGCTAAGCCACGTCTAATATCCCAATCATCAGGAGATAAATCAACATGTAGTTTTAAATTTGGGAGTTCTTTTATCACAGTTTCATACATTTTATGAGCTATTTTTCTTAAAGATGGGTGAACCGCACGACCGGAACGAAGTTCAATAACATAAATCGCGGCGGTTAAAGGATAGGTTACTTGGCAAGAAACATTAAAACCCATAGCAATATAATATTGTTTAATTTCTACTGAAGCTTTAAGTTTATTTAGATGATCTATTTGTTCTTTAATTAATTTTTCTGCTTCTAGTCGTAATGTTTCTGGTAACTCTTCTAAATACCAATTATTAAAACCCAGATTAGTTGTTAAAAGAGGCATGCGACAAATTCCGTTTCTGTGACGTTGGATATCTCTAAAAGAACCAAAGTCTAATAAGAAATCAAAACTGCAAGAGCCAAGATCATTTAAAAAATTAGGTAAACCAGTTTTTATTGGGCGCTCATCAATAAGTTTTTGATATTTTTTTAATTCGTCAATATTAATATTTGTTTTCATTGAAAAAACTGGCGCTACCTCTGGTGGAAAATATGAATAATTCATAACTGACTCCATTCTATATTTTTCTTGATCATCATTTAGAACGTGGGAGAAGCTATTTGAATACTTTTCTTTTAATTTGTTCAAAATAATATCGGCACTTTTACGTGCTTCTGCTAAGGGGTGATGACGTAATAATGCTAGGTGATCAGCAGCTTGTCTTAAATTTGTATGCCAACTTAATTGGGTTGTTACTCCCGCAGGCAAAAACCCTCTCATAATATCAAAACCTCGAGCTTTAATAGCTTTTGTATAGACTACTTCGTTTTCTTCTGCTTGACGAGGATACTTTTGCATTAAATACTGTTGAATTATTTCTTGGTTGCTTATGTAAAAACTCATCCAGTTTTTTAAAATTAAAGCTGACTCCTCTGTTCCTAAGGGATCAATAATTTCTTGTTGGCTCATATCAATATACCGAGTACTTGTTTCTTGGCCGCTGTATAATTGCCAGTCTTGAATTGCCTTATCTCCTAACATGCTAATATTTTCTATAAAAATTGTTGTGCTTCCGCAATCAGCAATACTTGCATGACCATAGCCAACATAAAAAGTTTCCATAAATTTACCAGAACCACTTTTTTTAACTTTTTCAACATGTTCAGTTACACTTTTTGGACTTCGGGAATAAAGAGCTTGCATCATCGCCACATCTTCCGGGCCAAATTCATCATAAACAAAAACATTTAGCATATATTTTAACTTAACTTATTATTAATTTTAGTATTCCGCCGGTTTATTAAGAGAAATAAACTCTATCCCTGCTTCTTTAAAAATATCAAAAGTTCTTTGTCCAGCTTTAGTTCCAGGTTGATATTCTCTCGCACAGACAACTTTTTTAATTCCCGCATTAATAATCATTTTAGCGCAGGTATAACAAGGTGACATTTTAGTGTATAAAGTTGAGCCATCAAGAGCGATACCCATTCTGGCGGCTTCGCAAATTGCATTTTGTTCGGCATGAGCCGTTCTAATACAATGTTGTGTTTGACTACCATCATCGTGAGTTACGGTATGCATTTCATGACCAATTTCGTCGCAATGTGCTAGGCCGATTGGGGAACCGACGTAACCGGTAGCGATTAAACGATTATTTTTAGTGATAACACAGCCGCAGCGACCCCTGTCACAAGAGCCACGACGACCAACCATTTCCGTTATTTCAATAAAATATTCATCCCAAGATGGTCGTTCATATTTTTGTTGTTCTTCTTGTGACATAAAATTATTTTAGTTTATTTTTAAAGCAGTTGTCTTATTTAGTTTAGCTTAAATTAAAAAAAAAATAAAGTTGACAATTAGCTAATTTTATTATTTTTAGGCTTTTAAAAAATAGAAAAAGGGGTTAGAATGGTAATAGGAAATGAAGTTAATAATTTCTTATATTTTTATTACAAATTTTTAGCTTTTATGAAAAATTTATGTTAGAATTAGGTAGTTTTAAAGAAATTTTAGCTAAAAAGAGGGAACTTTATCTTAGAATTAAAGTAATCCCAGGAGCGGGAAAAAACCTAGTGTTAGAAGTCTTAGCTGATGAAACAGTAAAAATTGCTTTAAAAGCTCAGGCCGAAAAGGGTAAAGCAAATTTGGAATTAATAAGTTTTCTTGCCTCTGAGTTTAAAGTGTCTAAAGAAAATATAAAAATAATAAGTGGTCATAGTTCTAGGCTTAAATTGTTGAAAATTTGTTTAAGTTGAAATTGTATTTAGGAAAAGTTTAAGAGAAGTTTAAAAAAATTTAAGATTTGCATAGGAATGTAAGAGAAATGTAATATGGATTTATCAATTATCATTGTTTCCTGGAATGTGAAAGAAAAACTGCGAGCGAACTTGCAAGCTCTTTTAGCGTCAAAAACAGATTTTTCTTTTGAGGTTTTTGTGGTTGATAATAACTCTGGCGACGGAAGCGCGGAGATGGTAAAAGAGGAATTCCCTAAAGTTAAATTAATTGCTAATACTGAAAACCTTGGTTTTGCTAAAGCTAATAATCAGGCGATTAAAGAAGCGAAGGGCAATTTTATCTTACTTCTAAATCCGGATATGCAAGTTTATTCTGATACTTTGGAAAATTCACTTAATTGGGCCAAGAAAAATCAGCAAGCAGTCGTTTCTGGTTTTAAACTGGTTAATGAAAAGAATGAAATTATAAAACAGGTAAGAAAATTCCCCAAACTTTTTGATCAATTGATGATTGTTTTAAAGGTTCCTCATCTTGTGCCTTCCGTTTTAGACTCTTATCTTCTACCAAATTTTGATTATGAAAAAGAAGCGAAAATTGATTCTATTCGTGGTGCCTTCTTTTTGATAAATAAAGAGAGTTATAAAAAAATAAGCGGTCAAGATAAGCCGCTTTTGGATGAAAGATATTTTATTTGGTTTGAGGAGGTTGATTTTTGTAAAGAGGTTTATCGTTTAGGCGGAGAAGTTTGGTATAGCCCCTCGGCAAAATGCCTTGACTATGTTGGTGCTAGCTTTTCTCAGGTTAAATTAGGTCAAACCCAGAGATATTTCTGCGATTCAATGCTTAGGTATTTTAAAAAATGGGAACCTAAGGCTGATTATTTTACTTTGAAGTTAGCTTGGCGTTTGGTGGTGGCTTTTATAAAATAAAAATCCCCAAAAAGGGGATTTTTATAGTTCTCGCAATGGTCACTTTTTTTGAGCCCAAACTTAACAATATTTATATTATATCACATTTTTACAGAAAATATCAAGTAAAAATATAATAAAAATGGAAATTTATAATGAAAATAAAAAAATAGCTGTAGTTTTAATTAATTATCATGATTACGCTGAGCGTTTTTTAAGGGCTTGTCGTGATTCTTTGCGTGCGCAAAGTTATGATCAAGATAGTTTTGAGGTTTATATTATTGATAATGATTCAAGCGAAGGAACTTTTAATTATTTAAAAAATGAATATCCAGAAGCGAAAATATTAAAAAGAAGTGATGGTAACTATTCGGCTGCTAATAACTTGGGTTTTCAAGAGGGAATAAAGAATGGGGCCGACTATTTAGTGGCTTTAAATATGGATACCGAAGTTGAACCTGATTTTTTATTGGAATTAGCTAAGGCTCTAGAAAATAATTCGGAGGCTGGCTTGGTTCAGGCTAAAATTCTTCTTTATCCTAACACTGAAGCAGAAAAGTTAAACCCTAAGATTAATAGTGTTGGTAATATAATTCATTATTTAGGTTTTGGTTTTACCAATGGCTACGGCCAGCCCAATTTTGAGATAAAAGATTATCCGGAGATTAAGGGTTACGCTTCTGGTTGTGCTTTTATAATTAGAAAAGAAGTGTTAGAAAAGGTTGGTGGTCTTAATGAGGAGTTTTATATGTATCATGATGATATAGAGCTAAGCTTGAAAGTTAGTTTACTTGGTTATAAAATAGTCTTAGCCCCTAAGGCAATTGTCTTTCATAAATATGAGTTTAGTAGAAGTGTTAAAATGATTTATTATATAGAAAGAAATCGCTATTTAACTTTATTTATCTTTGCTTCTAAAAAATATCTAGCTTTAATTTTTATACCCCTATTGTTTATGAATATTGCTATGTTTTTTTTCGCTCTTTTAAGCTGTCGGTTTAAAGAGTTGCTTAAAATTTATGGCTACTTTTTAAGGGCTGAAAATATTGATAACATTATAAAAAACCGCCAAGAAGTTAAAGCTTTTAGTAAGCTAAAATTTTCCGATATTGCTCAAAACTTTCAAGCTAAAATAGATTTCCAAGAAATTTCTAATCCGATTTTAAAATATGTTATAAATCCCTTGATGTCGGTTTATTGGTTTTTAATTAAAAGATTTATTTAATTTAATATGGATTTATCAATTATTATTGTTAATTATAGAAGTCGCTTTAAGCTCGAAAATTGTTTAAACTCTATTTATGGGGCTGATTTATCTTTTTTAAATTATGAAGTTATTGTCGTTGAAAATGCTTCAGGTGATGAACTTTTTGATTTACAAGAAAAATATAATTTTAATTTGATGATTAGTAATAAAAATCTAGGAATGGGTGAGGGTAATAACTTAGGAATTAAAGAAGCAAGAGCTCAACACATATTAATTCTTAATCCGGATACTGTTATTAATAGCGAAGCTTTTAAAATTTTATTTGAGCGCCTAAGCTCTGAAGCCGATATTGGTTTAATTGGACCAAAACTTGTTTATCCCGACGGCTCTTTGCAATCTTCTTGTTCTCGTTTTCCTATTTTCTTTGTACCAATTTTACGCCGCACTTTTTTAGGAGAATTTTTTAAAAAAACACGAGATATTTTTATGATGACTGATTTTGATCATAAGACTACTCGCGAAGTTGATTGGTTAATGGGCTCTTGTTTAATGTTGAAAAAATCTTGGGCACTTGAAAATGGAGAAATTTATCAACCAATGTTTGATTCTCGTTATTTTATGTATTTTGAAGATATAGATTTATGTCGAGAAATAAAAAAACACGGTAAAAAAATTGTGTATGAGCCAAGAGCTGTTGTTATTCATGACCACGCTAGGGATAGTGCCAAAAATCCTTGGTATATTGCCTTGTTTAAAGACAAAATTACCTGGGTTCATATTTTTTCCTGGCTGAAGTATTTTATGAAGTGGGGTTTTAGAAGTTAATTTAATTAAAAATAATATTATAAATATGAAAAAAATTAAAAAAGCAATTTTCCCGGTAGCTGGATTTGGTACTAGATTCTTACCGGCCACTAAGGCTCAGCCTAAAGAAATGTTAATGGTAGTTGATAAGCCAGTAATTCAATATTTAGTTGAACAAGCCGTTGCCGCTGGAATTGAAGAAATTATTTTTGTTACTGGTCGTGGCAAACGGGCGATTGAGGATCATTTCGATTACTCCTATGAGCTTGAAAAAACCTTAGTCGAAAAAAATAAAATTGAACTTTTGGACAAGGTTAGAGAGATAGAAAATCTAGCTAAGTTTTCTTACGTTCGCCAACCAATCCCCTTAGGTGATGGTCATGCAGTTTTATGTGCTGCTCATTTAATAAAAGATGATGAACCAGTTTTAGTCATGTTTGGTGATACGCTTTATGATGCTGAGGTCTCTCCAGTTAAGCAGGTTATTGATACTTATGAAAAATATAATGAATCGGTTGTTGGTTTATCAGAAGTTGCTTTAAGTGATGTTAGCAAATTTGGTGTTATTGATGGTGAAGACTTAAAAGAAGGAAATTATAAGATCAATAAATTTGTAGAAAAGCCAAAACAAGAAGAGGCGCCCTCAAATTTAGCTGCGGTTGGAATGTATGTAATTACCTCAGAAGTTTTGAAAACTTTGAAAGGAATGAAGTCTGGTAAGTCCGGGGAGATTCGTTTAGCTGATGCTTTCGACTTAATGCTCGATAATAAGAAGCCTCTTTACGGTAAAAAAATAGAAGGGGAGTGGCTTGATACTGGTAATAAATTTAATTTTGTTAAAGCAACTTTAAAATTTGCTTTAAAAGATAAAGAAATCGGAGCTAATGTAAGAAAGTTAATTCAGGACTTGCAAGTCAAATAACGGTTTTATTTAACAGAAATTCGATAAACACCTTGTTGATCTTCAATTTGACCCCAAAAATATAATAAATCATTGTTTTTATCTAGTACTGGTGAGGAAATTTTTTCTGCTTGTATAATTGTGGTCATATAAGCAGTCTTCAAATCATAAACCACAACTTCTTGCTTGCTTGATAAGAGTAAGTATTTATTTTTTTCATTTATTAATAAGTCTTCTAAATTTATTCCTAATCTTGCCAGTAAGTCAAAATGTCCTTCTTTGAGATTGAAATATTGAAGCTCCCAGTCACTAATGAAAAAAATCCCCTCATCATTATTCCATTGCCAAGCTTTAACTCCCTCTATTTTTTTAAAGCCTCTATTTAAATAATCTCTTTCTAGTAAATAAAGGCTTTTATTTTTTTTATCATAGATAGACAAGTAATTATTTTTTTCTTCGCCAAATAAATAGTCGCCATCACCGGGAAGACTAATTTCTTGAATGAAAGCTCCTTGTTCATAGGAATACTCTTGTAATAGATTTTGTTGTTCTGCCGGAATAATTAGAAATAAACTTTTATTTTTCGGTAAGTAATCAGTAATTAATAAATCTCCTAAAACTATAGTTGCTTGTTTTTGATTAAGATCGATATAAGATAGACTATTTTTTGTTTTGTAAAAAAGTCGATTACTATTTTCTTCAAATTTCCAATCATCAGCTTCGGAACCGATTAAGCTTAAAAAATTTTTATCGTCATTTAAATTGTTTGGCGAAAAAAATATTCCAGCGAATAAAAATTCATTATTTTTTTGCCAAGAACCGTCTAATCTTAGACTTGAGGTTGAAATTAAGTTTTCATAATCAGCTAAAATATTTCTTTCTCCCTCTTTATTTAGATTTATTATTTTAGTTGATTCGTTTAGATATAAATAATGACCATTTGGACTCAAATCAATAGTTTCTTCACTTAAAGATTCATCACTGATGGCTTTAATAGTTGGATTGTCTGATTTAAAAAGACTGATGTTTTCATAAAAAGTTGTTAGTCCAGAATTGACCCTGAGGGTAGTTTTAAAAGGCCAATAACCAGGGCGTTCAACCATAATTTCATATTCCCCAGGGATGACATTTTTTATTTTTGCTGGCGTGCTTAAATATTTCTTTTGCCAAGGACGCCAAGCAACGCTTGGTTGAACTTTTCCGTCAAGATAAATTATTGCCCCTTTGGGATCAGAATTAAGAGCTATCATCCCAGTTTTAATTAATAAACGGTTAAATTCAAGCGGCCAGCTTAAATTAAATTTATAGCCAGAAGCATAAAGCGAAAGGAAGATTGTTCCAAAAATAAAAACAAAAACAAAAAAGAAAAATAGAGAATCGCGGAATTTTTTATTCATAAGTAGAAATTAATTTACTCAAACTTTAATCAACTCGTTTGATATCCGCGCCTAAAAGGTTTAAGCGTTTATCGAGTTCTTCATGGCCTCTATCTAATTGATAAATATTATCAATTTCAGTTGTACCCTCAGCTATTAAGGCGGCAATAACTAAGGCGATGCCGGCGCGAATGTCGGGGCTAATAAGTTTTTTAGCATAAAGTTTAGTTGGTCCATTAATTACAACTCGGTGAGGGTCACACATAATGATATTAGCTCCCATTTGTGAAAGCATATCAGTCCAAATCAAGCGCCGATCATAAATTGTCTCTTGAATTAAAGAAGCGCCTTTAGCCTGAGTCATTAAAACGACATAGGGAGATTGTAAATCGGTTGGAAAGCCTGGGTATTCATGGGTTTTTAAATTATAAGCTTTAATTTCCGTTGACTTTTTCATTTTAATAAAATTTTCTCCCTTCTCATAATTAACACCAATTTTATCAAAAATAGCCAATAAGCTTAAAAGGTGGTTGGGCTCGCAGTTATTAATGGTAATTTCTGAATTAGTTGCTGCTGCCATTAAAGCGAAGGAGCCAGCTTCCATTCTGTCAGGGATTATATTACAAATACCACCAGAAATTTTTTCAACTCCTTCAATAGTTATTGTTGGGCTACCAGTGCCAGTTATTTTTGCACCAACAGAATTTAAATAATCAGCTAAAGCTTCAATTTCCGGCTCCATTGCACAATTTCTTAAAATAGTTTTTCCTGTCGCTAAACAAGAGGCCATAATCATACTCTGAGTTCCAGTTACAGTTGCGGTTGTAAAAAAGAAATCAGTTCCACTTAGTTTTTCGGCTTTGATGTGATAAAAATTTTCTCCAACTTCGACTTTAGCACCAAGAGCAGAGAAGCCTTCTAAAAATAAATCAATCGGACGACCAGCAGCACCAATTACACAACCGCCCGGATGAGGAAAAATAACTTCTTTAAAACGAGCTAACATCGGCGCGACAAACATAACTGAAGTTCTAAATTTGTCAGCAATTTTTTGATCAAGTTCAAGTTTGTTTAGTTTTTCCGCCTTTATTTTAATTTCTCGACCATTGTCTTCAATTTCTACCCCTAAATCAGCTAAAAGTTCTAAAGTTTTCTCAACTCCGTCAATTCTTGGAATATTTCTTAGGGTCATTTCTTCGGCTGATAATAGGGCTGCTGGTAACATAATTTGAGCATTATTTTTTGCACCAGAAACGCTAAGTTCTCCCTTTAATTTATTACCACCATTAATTATGAATTTTGCCATATAATTATATTTTGTTTTTTGACTTATATTAGCTAATTAATTTAAAAAAGCTCATTTAAGCTCTTTCTAAGATAAATCTTAGCTCATTTATTGACATTTTTCAAATGTTTGCTATTATAAATAAGCATTAGGGATAAGTCCTGCTTTTATTTAAAAAAAAGCTTAAACTATTATTAAACCTGGTGGCCCATAAAAAATTTATAAAAAAAATATGTCAAAATTTGCAGTCGTAAAAACTGGCGGTAAGCAATACCGCGTTAAAGAGGGTGATACTATTAAAGTTGAGAAACTTGAAGCCGAACCAAAATCTAAAGTTAAATTAGATACTCTTTTAGTTGCAGAAGGATCCAAGATTGAATTAGGGACACCTTCTTTAGGAGAGAAAGTTGAAGCGGAAGTGATTGAAACTGCCAAAGGCGATAAAGTTACTGTTGTGAAATACAAGAATAAAACAAGATACAAAAGAACTTTAGGTCACCGTCAAATTAAAACTGAATTAAAAATTACTTCAATTGCTTAATATTTTAAGCTGATAAAAAACCGTCAACTCTTTGTTGGCGGTTTTTTTTATTCAATTTAAAATTAATAATATTAAAATTAATAATAGTATTAAAATATATAAAATTTTGATAGAATTAACATATATGAATTATGATACAAAAATTAAAGTGGTGGTTGTTGTTTACAAGAATAACAAGATACTTCTTATAAAAGAGAAAATTAAAAAGTTTTCTGATCCAAAATGGAATATTATACGCGGATCATATGATAAAGAAGGAGAATCCATTATGGAAACTGCTATTAGAGAAGCTTTAGAAGAATCAAAAGTATCTATTAAATTAACAAATTATATTGGGACATTTACTCAAAGAAGTAGTGATAAATTGAGAATTTATTATGCCTTTAATGCAAAAACTGAAGATGACCCAATAGTTCCAGAAGAAGAAACTCAAAAACAAAATGATGAGTTTATTTCAGAGGTGGGATGGTTTTCTGAAGAAGAAATTTCCAAAATTGATCCTGAAAAAATGATTGACCCGATAGTCTATGATATATTAAATACTTCTATTAAAGGAAAATCATACCCCCTTGTAGATTTTTATGATAAAAAAGTATAACTTAGTTTTTAGAGTCTAAGTATCTATTTCAATTCATTTCTATTTTTCAAAGCACTTGCCAAAGTTAACTCATCCGCATACTCCAAGTCGCTGCCAGCTGGTAAACCTTTAGCTAAACGACTTATTTTTATTTTATCTTTCAACAACCTTTTTAAATAAAGGGCGGTAGTTTCTCCCTCAAGACTAAAGTTTAAAGCAATAATCAATTCTTCAATTTTATCAGTTTCAATTTTTTTTAATAATCTTCTAAATTCTAAACTTTCCGGACCAATTTCTTTAATTGTACTTATTAGCCCGCCAAGCACGAAATAATGACCCTTAAATTGATTAGTCGCTTCTATCGCACTTAAGTCTTGTGTATTTTCAACTAAACACAAAACCGTTTTTTCTCTATTTGAATCATTACAGATTCTACAAGGGCTAGCATCGGCAATAACGCGACAATCTTGGCAAATAACTGTTTTCTCTTTAAGTTCTTTGATTGAGCTAGCTAATTCTTCAAGCCCTTCCTGGCTTTGTTTTAACAAATAAAAAACATAGCGCTCAGCTGTTTTTGGGCCAACACTAGGAAGTTCGGACAACTTATTTATTAATTTATTAATTGCGTCTGGGTAGCGCATTTAGATTTTTTAATTTTAATTAAACTTAACCTTAACATTAACTTAATCCCGGAAAGCCACCCATATCTTGCATCTTTTTTGCCATGACTTTTTGAGTCTTTTTAATTGCCTCGTTAAGACAAGACTTTAGAGAATTTTCTTGTTCGTTTTTATTAAGATCTGAGTTTAATTTTATTTCAATTATTTCTAAATTTCCATTTAAAGAAACTTTAATTCCATTTTTTTCTTGACTAATCGTTTCTCCGGCTAAAGCACTTTGCATAGTTTTAGCCTTATCTCTTAAATCTTTAAATTGTTTTAATTTGTTGAACATATTTTTCTCATTAATTGTTTATTTTTTCTTAGTCTTCTTATTTTAAAGCTTTTTTAAGAATTTAACAATCTTAAGTTAATCTTTCATTAAAATTCCACAGAATCATTGCCATATTTTTTGGTTGTACTCTTAAAACTAGTTGTTGTTTCATCAAAAAATAAATTAACCTTTCCCGTCGGTCCATTTCTATGTTTGGCAATATAGAGTTCAGCAAGATGCCTTTCATCAGCTGGAAGTTCTTCAACATTAAAACCACGATCCGCTGCCTTACGATAAATAAACATAACAATATCAGCGTCTTGTTCAATTGAGCCGGAATCACGGAGGTGAGATAATTTTGGAATAGCGGGATGAGTTGCTTCAACGGCACGAGAAAGCTGAGCCAGAGCCAAAATCGGTACATTTAATTCACGGGCAATTGATTTTAAACCACGACTAATTTCAGCAATTTCTTGAACGCGATTATCACTATGTTTTCCTCGACCTTCCATTAATTGTAAATAGTCAATCACTATTAAACCTAAACCTTTTTCCATTTGTAAACGACGACATTTAGCTCTTATTTCCATAATTGTTAAACTTCCAGAGTCGTCAATATAAATCGGTGCCTCAGCTAACTTACCCATTGCTTCACCAATTTTAGCAAAATCATTATCGCCTTCTTTGTCTGATAAATTTCCCGTTCTCATTTTCCATAAACTAACATTAGCTTGAGCACAAAGCATACGGTCAACTAATTGTTCCTTGCCCATTTCTAAGGAAAAAATTCCAACCCCCTCTTTGCTGGCAATAGCAGCCTGGCGAGCGATGTCTAGAGCAAGTGATGTCTTTCCAACAGAAGGTCGAGCGGCTAAAATTATTAAATCAGATTTTTGTAGTCCGGCTAATAGATTATCGAGGTCAGGGAAGCCGGTTGGTAAACCTCTTAACTTACCACCTTTTTTATGAAGCTCATCAATTCTTTCAAAAGCTTGAGTTAAAAGACTATCAATTGGTAGGAAAGCATTTTTTAAATATTTTTGAGAAACACCAAAAACTTTTTTTTCAGTTTCATCTAAAATTTCATCAATATCTCTATCTTCAGCAAAGCTTAAACTTGAAATTTCGGCGGCAGCTTGCTGTAGTCTTCTTAGGGTTGATTTACGTTGGATGATATTTGAGTAGTTAACAATATTACCAGAAGTTGCAACCGCATTTGATAACTTCGCCAGATAACTTCTACCACCAATAATTTCTAATTTTTTCCTTTCCTCTAAACGATTAGCCAAAGTGATAATATCAATTGGTTCTTGATTACCGTAAAGTTCTTTAATTGTTTCGTAAATTATTTTATGAGCGTCTTTATAAAAATCTTGAGGCATTAAGGAATCGGCAATTTTAATAATTGCATCCTTATCGATTAACAGGGAACCAAGTAAAGACTCTTCAGCTTCTAGGCTATGAGGTGGAATTTTCGCTAAGATATTATTTTCCATATTTTTTGGCTTTAATTTTAGCTCTTTACTTTAAACTTGGTTTTATCTTAACCCATTAGAGTTATGAATTCAAGACACATAATTGCTTAGTTATTAAGAGTTTTTTAACTGTTTATACACTAATAAAGAGAGGGTTTTACTTAGATTATAAAATAATTGACAAGAGGGGGAAATTTTGGTAAGTTTTGCTTAGAAAATAATAGTTATTTAAAAAATAAACCAAATTAAAATATAGGAGGAAACTAAGATGGATGAGAAATTGATGAAATCGTTTGCAGGAACTTTTCTTGATGGCTTCTTTGAATTAAAAGATTGCGATTATATAGAACCTGCTTTAAAAAAAACAACAACTGAGGTTGTTATTAGTAAAATGTGGGACGCTGAAAAACGCATCTTTACTCTCATCATTAAAAAATATGGAGAGTTAATTATCTTGGCGCCCACCTTTGGTTTAAATGAATATAATTTGGGCATTTTACTTAAATCAGAGAGCGAGTCTTTACTTGACAAGGTCGGGGCTGAGGCTGAACGCCAATACGAAGAACAGGAATTAGATTTCCCCTTTGATAGCTGGAAAGATTTTATTAAGATTTTTGAGTCTTATAATATGCTTTTCGTTTTTTTGAATTCCTTGATTTATACAAGGTTGATGCCAAAGTATTTTTGTCCTAGGCCGATATTACGCGCCGGCTTTCTTATCGTGAAAGATGGTTTTGAGGCCATTGAAGATGATGGAAGCTTTGAGGATGAAGAAAAAATAATTAATCAAAATTTTTTCTTTAATTAGCAGAGCTTAATTAAAAAAACCGCTAACAATAAAATAGCGGTTCTTTTTTATTTTATGGAGCCGACTGTCGGATTCGAACCGACGACCTGCTGTTTACAAGACAGCTGCTCTACCAGCTGAGCTAAGTCGGCTAATACTTTGTGCGCCCACCAGGGCTCGAACCTGGGACCTTCTCCTTAAAAGGGAGCTGCTCTACCAACTGAGCTATAGGCGCAAAAACAAATACGATTTTCATCGTTTTTGTGTTTAGATATTAACGAAAATTATCATAACAAATCATTATTATTTTGGCAAGAGCATAAATGAATGTGTAACCACAACTTTAATTAATCAGTGATAAATCGCCGTTAAGCATTACCGGTTTCATTCCCATTATCTCTTGTTTATAAGAAATATCTGATGATACTGGATTTAAAATAAAAATCTTTTTATTAAGATAAAAAGCCAGGCCAATTTCAATTAAAGTGTTCCCGCCAACATAACCGCTCAGACCTCTTTTTTCATAATTAGCAACAACAATTGCATCAGCCCATTCAATTTTTTCATAATGATCACGAATTGCTTTTTCTTTTAGGTCCCAAATTTGATGATCGGGCAAGAAGGAATCTATGCCGCCATTATCTTCAATATATTTACCAAAATATATTTTTTTACCGCCACCCATTTCCGCTGGAGCCTCATTATTAAGTAGAGGAATATAAACTTCATGCCCCCGAGAACTTAATGATTCTTTTAATTCTTCCATTTCTTGATAGAAGGCGATGCTACCACAAATTGTGATTTTCATAAATTAGATTATTTGTAATTTTTTTAACCATTCATACCAAACTATTTCAAGCCCGGGCGATTTCTCCCAATCTTCTTGAGTTATACGACCATTAATATACTGCTCAGTTTTTAATGCTAGTGATAATAAATCATCTTTCGTAAAAAAATTTGCTTGTTTAGTTTCATCTTCGCTTCTTTTAACTTCGCCGTTTGCTTCAATTTTATATATTTTCCAATAATGCCAAGTTCCACCTTCGCGACGACAGGGATTTTCTTTCCGGCCTTCAATTATTAATTCAATCTTGTTTGCATCTAACCCAACTTCTTCCTTTAGTTCGCGTTTTGCCGCTTGTTCAAAAGAATTATCGCCATCAAGATGTCCTGCCGGAGGGGCGAAGCCAAAGGGCTTTTTCTTTCTTTCAATTAATAATAACTTTTCATCTCGCCAAACCAACATGCCCACACTTTTATTGTCGCATTTATTTGCCATAGTTATTTTAGTTTGTTAACTAATTCAGCAGCTGAAGAAATAACTTCTCTAAATAAAGCGCGACGACAACGCTCTTCATCACTATCACTTAAAACATAAATAGGTTTACCGAGAGCGACTGCATAACCAATTTCTAAAGTTGTACTATTACCAGAATAGCCGTCCTTGTTGAACACAAAAACTACATCTGCCATTTGAATTTTATAAAAATGATCATGAGTTAATCCAAGCACAACAAAATTTTTATATTCCTCAGATAAGTTGGCCCATTCTTCTTGCCCAGAATGTAAATGGGGCTCATAAACAACGACGCCAAGGCTTTTTAATTGACTAGCAAATTCTCTTATTTCCGTTTTAAAGCGACGGCTACCACATAAAACAACTGTTTTCATAAATTTAGTTTGTTTAAATATATTATATTTATAACAATTTTTTAGTGATTTTACAAGGAGGGATTTGACTATTGACTTTATTCTTGGTTGAAACAAAAAATACAAAAGCGGAATAAAACTACTCCGCTTTTTTTATTCTAAAAATATGAATTACTAATTTTAAGAATGTTTTTCATTTATTTTTTCCCAGTCCCAATCCCTTTCTTTATTAGCTTTAATTTTTTTAATTATCCACAGAATAGCATACAGTAAATATACAGTAAAAAATTTATATGACTAATTTAAAAACGCCCAGCTTACGCTGAGCGTTTTTAAATTAGTAGTCTCTAGGGGAATTATCGCCCTCGCCCGCCGCCAGAAGTGCGGCGGGCTCACTTGTCCAGAGTCGGCGTCCGGATTGCCATTCAAGGCAATCCGTCCGACGCTCGTCTGCTCTCTCCGGCTTCCGCCGTCGCTCGCGTCTCGCTTCAACCCAGTTCGATTCCCTAACTCGACCATGACTAATTAAAAAGAGTACGCTGAAAGCGTACTCTTTTTAATTAGTAGTCCCTAGGGGAATTCCGCCTCAATCGCTCGCCGTCGCTCGCTCTTTCGTTGTCGCGGGTTGCGACAAGCATCCCCTGGATGCTTGTCGATCGCTCACTACGCCTCGGTCTGCTGACCTTCAGCTAAGCTCGCTTCAACCCAGTTCGATTCCCTAACTCGACCATGACTAATTAAAAAGAGTACGCTGAAAGCGTACTCTTTTTAATTAGTAGTCCCTAGGGGAATCGAACCCCTATTGCCAGAATGAGAATCTGGCGTCCTAACCATTAGACGAAGGGACCTTTTTATCTTAGTAACCTTTTTCTCTTTATTTATTCCAAAATTTTACCAACAATATCCTGGTTGCCATTTAAAAATTCCTGAGCAGAAAGTGGCTTTTTTCCAGGCAACTGCAATTTTAATATATCTAAATAATTTTGTCCACACTTAGCTAATAAGCGCTTATTTTCCTGATAAATCTCGCCAATTTTTATTGATTTTAAAATTTCTTGATCATTAATTTCGTTTTCTTTAACAACTTTCGCCTCAATAATCTTTAAAGCCTCGCCTTTTAACAAGGCATAAGTTCCGGGCCAAGGATTATAAGCCCTAATCATTCGTTCTAACTCTTCCGCGTTTTTATTGAAATCTAATTTACCGTCCTCTTTTTTTAAAACTTTAATATAAGTTGCTTCTTCATCGTTTTGTTCTTGGGCTTTAATTTTTCCCTCTAACCAAAGTCTTAAAGTTGGCACTAAAATTTCCGCTCCAAGAACTGATAATTTATCATGAACATCTTTTAACTTTTCTTCGCCGTTTAGAGTAATTTCCGCCTGCTTTATAATCGGTCCCGTATCAAGACCAGCCTCCATTTTCATAATTGTAATCCCAGTTTTATCATCACCATTTAAAATTGGCGCGTTCAAGCAAGCGGCTCCGCGGTATTTCGGTAGCAGGGAGGCGTGAACATTAATACAGCCATATTTAGGAATATCTAAAATTTCTTGAGGAATAATTTTTCCATAAGCGATAACAACAATTAAATCTGGCGCTAAACTTTTTATATTATCAAGTTCAGGTTTTATTTTTAAAGGCTGGAAAACTTTCAGACCATGTTCTTGGGCTAATATTTTTACTGGCGGCGCCGTTAGAGTTTGTTTGCGACCGACTGGTTTATCGCTTTGAGTATAAACTCCAACAATTTCAAAATCATCGGCCTCAATTAAAGCTTTAAATCCCGGTAGAGAAAATTCTGGCGTCCCCATAAATAAAACTTTAACTTTTTCTAAAGTTTCTTTAAGATTTTTATTTACTGGCTTGGCTCCTGTATTATTATCAATAGACATAATTTGATTTTTAGCTTATATTTAAATTATAACATAAAAACAAATGTTTCAAGATTCCCTTAATTTTATTTTAGGATTAACTGCTCATCTCGGTTATTGGGGAGTCGGTCTTTTAATGACAATTGAAAGCTCTTTTTTGCCTTTTCCCTCAGAAATTGTTGTCCCCCCGGCTGCTTATTTAGCTAGTCAAGGCGAAATGAATGTTTTTCTAGTCGTTATTTTTGGTGTTCTCGGTAGTATTTTAGGAGCAGTTATTAATTATTTTCTAGCTCTTTATTTCGGGCGTTTTCTTGTTTATAAACTCGCCGCTACTCGTTTGGCGAAGTTAATTTTTATTACCCCAGAAAAATTAGAAAAAGCTGAAAAATATTTTTTAGCTAATTCGAATTCAGCCACTTTTTTTGGTCGCTTAATTCCCGTTATTCGTCAGTTAGTTTCTATGCCCGCCGGTTTTTCAAAAATGAATTTCGGTCGTTTTGTTTTATTAACTGCTTTGGGCTCAGCTATTTGGGTATCTATTTTAGCGGCTCTCGGTTATTTTCTTGGTGCTAATCAAGAACTCCTCCATCGTTATTATGAAGAATTAAAATGGGTCTTTTTAGCTTTAGCAATTATTTATATCTTTTTTAAGTTTAATTTGAATCGGTTTTTAGTAAAAAAGAGGGGCTAAGCTTATTTGACGCCAGGAACTTCTTGATCAAGGAGCCAAGAGCAGAAAACAATTTTTGAGCGACATTTGGCCGTCAGTGCCTAGGAGCTAAGAAATTAGTTTTCTGGCTTGGCCCGGACATAAAAGAAATGACTGGCTAGGGCTTGGCCTGGAATAGCAAATGGAGGTGGTTGTTTATATATTTGAATAGGGGCTAGCAAAATATTCTTTACTCCTCCAACTTATCAATAAACAAAATGCCGTCTAAATGATCGTTTTCATGTTGAATAACACGGGCTAGAAATTTATCAACACTAATTTTTTTCAAATCACCTTTTTCATTATAAAAAGAAATATTTATTTTTTTATGGCGAGCAACTCTTCCAAAAATAAGCTCGCCTTTTTCGTTAACAACGGATAAACAACCCTCCTCATCAATTATTTTTCCCCATGATTTTTTTGTTATTCTCGGATTGATTAAGAAAAGACTTTTCTTATTATTAACTACAACAAAGACACGAATATTTTTTCCTACTTGAGGTGCAGCTAAACCGGCGCCATCTTTTTTAAGCATTGTTAATTCTAAATCTTTTAGCCATTGTTTAAATTCAGGGTCTTTTAGTAAACTTAAATCAAGCTCCTCAGATTTTTTTCTTAGTAGTGGATGGGGATGATAAATTATATCTAATTCTTTTGGCATTTTTTAATTATTTATTAAGTATTGGTTTTTAATTTGTTTTTGCTTTTTAAATCCGCTGCAACCTTGAAGAAATATTGCCATTTTGAACCGCTTTTGCAAAGCTCTTTAGTGTCGTTTAAAGCAATCTTTATTTTGTTTTCCGATAAATCCCGGCATATTTTAAAGACAGAACTTTTTTTAAAATCTGGGACATCTAAATCTTTAATTATTGTTAAAGCTAATTCTTGCCAGCTATAAGCGGGTGGTTTTATTTTTTTAATATTTTTTTGTTCGGCAAATATTTCTGATAATGATTCCATAAAACTAGTTTTCAGTTTTAATGATAAATTCGGCACTTAAATAACCAACTCCAAATTCTGTTTGATAGGCAAGAATTTCTGTTTGAAAGCCACTAATACTTAAGATTCCTAAAAGACCGCTTAAGGGAACTGAGGCACATTCTCCGGTTGAGTTTTTTAACTTATCGTCAAGTTTTAAAATTTCTTGAATAGCTGTTTCATTCTCGCTGATTATTTCAATAATTCGATTATCATATTTAGCCGCTTTAGCTAAATAACCGCCGGGCGACTTTTTTTGTAAACGATGAGACAAATCACCCGAGGCAATAACAGCAATATTTTTTTCGCTTTCAAAAATTATTTTACCCAAAGCTTGACTGAACTTCAGTTGAACTTCTTTTTCAAGATCACTTGCTAAAGAAACAATCATTATTCTTGGACTAGCGCCATAAATTTTTAGTAAATAGGAGGGAATAGCGCTACCATAGTCCATTATTTTTTCAGAACTAAGATGTAAGGGGAAGTTGCCTTTTAACTCTTCGTTTATTTTATCAGCTAAAACAGCGGCGCCAGTAAATAATGTTTTTGGTGGAATAAAACCAAATTCTTTTAAATCAATTTCCATTTCTGGGGCGACATTAATCTGAAAATTTTTTTTATCTAAAGATGAATGCGGACTTAAAATAATTAAAATTTCAACTTCTTCTGCTTGTATCTTTGCGGAAGCTGCTTGATAAGTTTTAGTTGTTTTATCAAAAAAAGTATGATTGGATTTGCCAATTTCAGGGATTAAAAGTGGGGAATGAGGCAATAAGTAAGCAGCTTTTAAGGGCATAAATTTAATATCTATTTTTATTTTAATTTATCGCTTCGCCCATCGGGTAGTTATAGAGAAATTGAGATGAAGTAATAATTACATTTTTCTCATCATAGCCTAAAGATTTGAAAACCGCATTTGTTGCAAATGGTCTTTTTTTGCCGTCAGAAATTAAATAAATTTGTGGATAATTTGAGGTCATAACTAAAGAACCATTATCTAATAAAATCGGATCGCCTAAAGTAAAGCCAGCCAGTTCTTTAGTTGTTTTTTTAGTTATTGTTTTATCTAAATATTTTGTACCAATTAAAACTTTATCAACCGGATATTTAATTCCATTTTCTACATAAAAAATTTCTCCGCTTTTACTATCTTCAAGCAAGGCGCCAGTAATATAAGTTGAGGTAGCGGTAATTGCTTTACCAATTTTAAAGCCAGCCAATTCTTCCTCGGTCGCCCGTTCTAATTCTTCGGGATTAAAACCAATATTTTTATAAACTGTTAAACTATCAAATGGTCTTTTTTCTTGACCAACTAAAAGATAAATTTTTTCATTTGGAGTTTGAACTAAAGCATAGTTTGCGAATTTAATTTGTGCCCCTTGGGGATAGTAATTAATTTCTTCATCACTAGCTATGACAATTTGTTCGGGACGGAAACGAGAAATAAAAGAGGCCCAGTTGGCAAAATGTCGCTTCTTGCCGCTTTCAATTAGCCAGACCTCAGGTTTATTGGCTGTCTTTAAGATTGAGCCGTTCGGAAAACTTCGGCGAAAAGTAATTATGGGCGTAGTTGGCGTGGTTATTTGTGAGCCACTATCAGGAAAATAGAGATTCATTAAGCGATGAACATTATAATTACCATTATAAACATGAGGCGTATAAGTATAAAGAGCAGCGGTCGCTTGATTCTCAATCGTTACGCTAGTAAAGGTTGAGGAGGTAACAATTGAATTATAAGTTCCGTCATTAATTGCTGTTGCAACTGGCTTTAACATTGAAAATTTATCTTTAGCAATATAAGTTCCGCCAACTTTAAAATTATAACGACTATGATTTTCCATATAAGCGAGGAATTGTAGAGCAGCGCTATTTACCTGTTTGCCAAAACCCTTCCAATAAGGATTACAATAACCGCCCGTTGGGCAACCATAACCCATTGCTTCGTCTAAAGCTTTTTGTGTTGGACTTGGATTTTGGATTAAACTTTGTTCTTTTTGTAAGAGCATTATCAAAAACTGGGGATTAATCGTCGTAATATTTTTACATTTTAATTTTCTTTCTGCTTCAGTCGGTTTATCGCTTAAAGTAACGCCGTCGCAATCATAATTATTATTAGCAGCGTCATAAATTATTTGCGCCGCCCCTTTCGTTTCTCCGTAAGCAGCCTCGGTCGTATAATTTGCTAAGAAACTATTACGACTAGCAAGAAAATTTTGAATTTCTTGAAGAGTCATTGATTTTGTATTGAGTAAAACGCTGTCTTCAATGATGCGATTTGGGTTAAATTCCGCCGCCGCTCCTGTTTTTAAAGGCAATAAGCTAAGGCTTAAAATTGTGATAATTGTAAGTATCAAGTAGTTATTTTTTGTCATTTTATTTGTCATTTATTTATTTTTTAATCGCTTTTTATTATACACTACTTAAGCTCGCTTGGGGAGTTGACAAAAGGTGAAATGTGTGATGTAATGTGCCTGTAGTGATAGAAAAAATCACTGAAGAACGCCATTGGAGAAACGTGTGGCTTGAAAAGACACAAAAAATTATGTTGAGAGTTGAATCTCCGGTTATGTTCATGGACGACAAAGATGAAATAAAATTTTCAGAACATATCATAATACATGATTTTGCTGGGGATTTTTCAGATGTAATAATTGGAGATTTATTGATTGCTAAAATTGGCTATGCTGATCAAAATCAACAGTACTATCATCGCGTTAATGCTTTTTCTGTTTCCATTTTAAAGCAAGAAAAGTTAATGCAGCCAGTTCATTAATCGAAAAAATTTTTATAAACTTAAGACTCATTGTTCAAGATGAGTCTTTTTTTTATCCCTAAGCCACCTCCAAGCTAACCATTTCTTTTTCGCTGATATCAATTTTAACTTTATCACCATCTTTAACCTTACCCTCAATAATTTCCATCGCCAGTTCGTCTAAAATCATCGTTTGGATTAAACGCTTTAAAGGTCTAGCGCCAAAGCTAACGTCATAACCTTTTTCCGCCAAGACTTTTTTAAGCTTCGGTCCAATTTTAAGAGAAATATTTTTTGTATTTAAACGAGTCTCAACTTTTTTAAGTTCAAGTTCAATAATTAATTTTAAATTTTCCTGAGTTAAATTCTTAAATAAAACAATTTCATCAATTCGGTTTAAGAATTCCAATTTAAAATTAGCTTTTAAAATTTTATCAATTTTTTCTTTCATTTCTTTATTTCGTCCGGCATTTTCTTTTTTGCCCTTATTTTCGTTCTCTCCGCTAAAACCAATTGAATATTGTTTAATAATTTCATTACCTAAATTAGAGGTCATGATAATAATTGTATTTTTAAAGTTTATTGTTCGTCCTTTAGAATCAGTTAAACGACCGTCGTCTAAAATTTGTAACAACATATTAAACATATCAGGATGAGCTTTTTCAATTTCATCAAATAAAACGACACTATAAGGATGGCGTCGAACTTTGTCGGTTAATTGGCCACCTTCGTCGTGGCCGATGTAGCCGGGAGGGGAACCGATTAATTTCGCGACTGAATGTTTTTCCATAAACTCACTCATATCAAGTCGGATTAATGATTTTTCGTCATTAAACATAAACTTGGCCAGTGATTTTGCTAGTTCAGTTTTTCCAACTCCGCTTGGGCCCACGAAAAGATAAGAACCAATCGGTCTTTTTTCTTCATTAATTCCGGCGCGACTACGGCGAAGAGCATTAGCGATTGCTTTAATGGCTTCGTCTTGGCCGATTACTTCTTTTGCTAAAACAGTTTCTGCCTTAGTTAATTTTTTTATATCATCTTCTAACATTCTGTTTAAAGGAATTTCGGTCCAACGCGAAACAACTTTAGCGACATCTTCTTCATCAATTTCTTCTTTCAAAATTCTTTGGCCCCGTTTTTGAATTTTTAATAACTCTTCTTGGAGTTCTTTAATTTTATTTTCCTTGGCCGGGATTTCACCATATTTAATTTTTGCGACCTCGCTTAAATCAGCTCCTTCTCTTTGAGAAATTTCTGCTTTAATTTTTAAATCCTCAATCGCTTTTTTTAGTTCACGAATTTCAGAAATAATATTTTTTTCATTCTTCCAATGAAGTTCAAGTTGCCCAGCTTGTTCTTTTAATTTAGCGAGTTCGGCGTTAATTGGCCTGAGTCTAGTAGCACTATTTTTATCAACGCTAGTTTTTAAACCAGCCTTGTTTAATTCTAATTGTCCAATTTTTCTTTTTAGTTGATCAAGTTCTTCGGGCATAGAATCAATTTCCATGCGCAGGGAAGAAGTCGCTTCATCAATTAAGTCAACTGCTTTATCCGGCAAAAATCGGTCGCTAATATAACGACTAGAAAGTTTAGCGGCGGCAACTAATGCGTTGTCACTAATTCTGACGCCGTGATGAACCTCATATTTTTCTTTTAAACCGCGAAGCATACTAACAGTATCTTCAATGCTTGGTTCATTAACCATAATCGGTTGGAAGCGTCTTTCAAGGGCCGTATCTTTTTCAATATATTTTTGATATTCCTTGGTCGTTGTGGCACCGATTGTTCGTAGCTCTCCGCGAGCGAGTGCTGGCTTTAACATATTAGAAGCATCCATTGAACCTTCGGAAGCGCCAGTGCCAACCAGGGTATGAAGCTCGTCAATAAACAAAATAATTTTTCCGTCTTGAGCCGTTACTTCTTTTAAAACTGCTTTTAATCGGTCTTCAAATTCTCCTCTAAATTTTGCGCCAGCAACTAAAGCCCCTAAATCAAGAGTGACAATTTCTTTGTTTTTTAAATTCTCGGGCACATCTTGAGAAATTATTCTTTGGGCCAGGCCCTCAACAATCGCCGTTTTGCCGGTTCCAGCTTCGCCGATGAGAACGGGATTATTTTTTGTTCTTCTTAAAAGAACTTGCATGATGCGACGAATTTCTTGATTGCGGCCAATAACTGGATCAAGTTTTTCTTGGCGGGCTAACTCGGTTAAGTTAGTTGTATATTTTTCCAAAACTCTAAACTTATTTTCTGGGAAGGGGTCGGTGATTGTTTGTGAGCCTCTTAATTCTTTTAAAATTTCTTTAACTGCTAAATATTCAACCTTGAAATTAAGTAAAACTCTTTGAGCTTGAGTATTAACACCAATTAAAGCGAGAAGAATATGTTCGGTAGAAATAAATTCGTCATTCATCCCATCAGCTTCTTTTTTTGCTCGCTCAAAAATTACTGCTGTTTCGGCGGTGCCAGAAACCGATTGCATTGGACCCTTTTGTTGATTTACTTTGGCTTTTGGGAGTTTTTCAACCTCTTTAATCGTCGCGTCCTCAATAATTTCTGGATCAATTTTTAATCTTTCTAGAACGGGGCGGATTAAGCTTTCATTTTGTTCTAAAAGGGCTAATAAGAGGTGTAAGCTTTCAATAATATTCTGGCCGAAGCTAGAGGCAATAGCTTGGGCATTTATTATAACTTCTTGAGATTTATCGGTAAATTTATTAAACATATATTTAAATTAGTTTGATTTATTTTTAGATTTTTTAGCACTCTCTCTATTAGAGTGCTAAGTTAATAATAATATAAGTAAATTTAGTTGTCAATTGTCGTTTATTCGTGTTATTATTAAATAGTTAATAAGAAATTTCTAAATTTTTTGGGTTTATGTTAAAAACCAATTTTTTCAGCTATTTTTCCATTATTATTTTAGAATTTTTAGCAAAAATTTTGTATTTTCCGCTTTGGTGGTATGGGGTGGGTCTTATAAAAAAAGTTAAGTCTCTTTTTTATTTTATTAAAGCTAAGGAAGAGGAGCTTGGTCTTGGTGTTTGGGTAAAAAATATTTTAGTACCGATGTATGGTCAAAGAGATTTTGCTGGGCGAGCGATAAGTTTCTTCATTCGCTTGATTCAAGTAATTTTTAGAAGCATAATTTTATTTGTTTGGTTTATTTTGGCTTTATCGGCTTTAGCTATTTGGTTATTTTTTCCGCCAATTCTGGTGATTGCTTTAATTTTTCAAATTTTTTAATAAAGAGTTTTAATATATGTCGCTTGAGATCAAAAACCAATTAGAATTTATTAAAGAAGAGAAACGAGAAATATTCGGTGCTTGGTTTTTAGGTCGTTTTCTTTTTTGGGATTATGAAATAAAGAAATCAATTTCCGCTCTTAAAAAAGCAAAATTAGCTGCCTATAATTTAGGCAATATTTTATTAAGGATGGGAATTATTGCGGGCTGGCTTGCTTTTTTAGTGTGGATTTATTTAAATCAAGCGGATTTATCAGTCAATCCCTTAGAGATTTTATTTTTCTGGCGCGATTTTCATCCTTTGATTTTAATTTTTCTTCTTTCTCTTTGGCTTGACCTTTTTTTAATTTATCGCAAGAGTGAAAAAAAAGATGCTGAAAAAAGAATTAATTTTAAACTTTTTGATAAAGAAAATAATCAAAAAAATCAAGGCCCTAAATATTACAACACTTTAAAAGCTTATCCGGATAAGATTTTGACTTTAATTGATGAGGCTTATTTTTTAGCTAAAAAACTAAATCAAGATCGCGCTTCAATTATTCATATTTTTCGAGTTTTACTTAAAGAAAAGGAAGTGCAAAATGTTTTTATTCGTTTAAATATTGACGCCAAAAAATTAATTAGTTTTCTTGACAGAAATATGGAAGAGGGTGATGAAGCGCCGGGAAAATCATCCGATAAAAGACTTTCATTAAAAGCTCATCAAGCTTTAGTTCTTGCTTTTGCTGAAGCGCTAATAGCTGGTCGCGATAGTGTTGACACCCTTGATTTATTAAAGCATTGTTGTGATAAAAGTGATCTGCTTACCGAGATTTTAAGTGAAATGGAAATTAGTGCAAATAAAATTGAAAATACAATTGCTTGGTTTAGAATTAATGAGGCTCTACTTGAAAGACAGCGTCGTTTTAGTAAATCGGCCTTGTTAAAACCAGGGACAAATATGAATCGTTCCTACACGGCGATTGCTACACCAACTCTTGATCAATTTTCTCATGACTTAACGGTTCAAGCAAAGTTTGGTTATTTGGAAATGTGCGTTGGTCGTGAACAGGAATTTAGTGAAATTTTTCAAGCCTTTACCGGTGGTCATAATGGTCTATTATTAGTTGGTGCTAATGGTATAGGGAAAAGTGCAATTATAAATGGTTTAGCGCAGATGATGGTCGAAGAAAAAGTTCCGAAATTTTTAAAAGACAGGCGTTTGATTGAACTTGATGTTCCGACTTTAGTCGCGGGAGCTGAGGCTTCGGCTGCTCAAGAAAGACTTTTATTAAGTATTTCTGAAGCTAATCGTTCTGGTAATATAGTTTTATATATTGATAATTTGGAAAATTTAATTGGTATTACTTCTGGTAGTCAGGAAAGTTTAGATTTATCCGAGGTTCTGGCTGAGGCAATTAGACGTAAACATATTTTTTGTATTGCTTCTGCTAATAATAAAAATTTTGCTTCTTATATTGAGGGGCGAGCGATTGGTGAGGTGATGACTACTATTATAGTTAAAGAACCTGAAAGGGATGAGGCAATTAGAATTTTAGAAAGTAAAGTTGCTGTTTTAGAATCTAGATATGGAATTTTTGTAGTTTATGGCGCCCTTGAAGCCGCTGTTGATATGTCTAGACGCTTTCTTCATGATCAATTTTTACCGCTCAAAGCAATTAATTTATTAGAACAAGCCGCTTCTTTTAGCGCCGAGCGAGCAGCTAATAACCCAGATGATGTTTTTTGTGATAAAGAGAATGTAGCAACAGCTATCTCTGATTTAACTGGGGTGCCGGCTAATAAAATTAGCGAATCAGAAAGTCAAAAATTATTAAATTTAGAAGAAGAAATTCATAAGCGTTTAATTGGTCAAGAAATTGCGGTTCAAGCGGTAGCGGCAAGTTTGCGTCGCGCCAGGGTTGAGCTTAAGGATAGTCGTCGGCCGATTGCTAATTTTCTTTTTCTTGGTCCGACTGGTGTTGGTAAAACTGAATTAGCTAAGGCCGTGTCGGAATCATATTTTGGTGACGAGGATTATGTTATTAGACTTGATATGAGTGAATATCAAGGGGATGATGCTATTAATAAAATGATCGGCGGTATTGACGGGACTTTTGGTTATTTAACAGAAGCGGTTAGAAAAAAACCATTTTCTTTAATTCTTTTGGATGAAATTGAAAAATCAAATCCTGATGTTTTGAATTTATTTTTACAAATGTTTGACGAAGGACGTTTAACTGATGGACAAGGTCGCGCGATTAGTTTCTCTGAATCAATTATTATTGCCACTTCAAATATCGGGGCTGTTTTTATTCAAGATGAAATAAAAAAAGGAACTGAGATTGAAATTATTAAACAAGCCTTAATTGATGAACATTTAAATCGTCACTTAAGACCAGAGCTTATTAATCGTTTTGACGGTGTTATTGTGTTCAAACCTTTGACCAAGGAAAATATTTTTTCTATTACTACTTTAATGTTGAAAAAAATTAAAAAAGCCTTAGGAGAAAAGGGCATTGGTTTAAGAGCGGATAAAAATGGAGTTAATATTTTAGCGCGTGATGGTTATGATCCTAAATTTGGGGCTAGACCTTTAAGGCGTTTATTGCAAGAAAGAATTGAAAATGTGGTTGCTAATAAAATTTTAACCGGAGAGATAAAAAGACGAGATATTGTTATTATAAATTCTAAGGCAGAAATAGAGGTTGAGACGGGGCCAGAACTATAATGATCCTAGCCAGGCCATTTTTTATTTTTAAAAAAATTTATGTTTTATTTTTTAGTATTTTTAGCCGCCCTAGTTTTAAGCGCTGTTTTTACTTTTTTTATTGCTAAAATTGCCCGTTATTATAAGATTATTGATAATCCTTCCGGAGAAAAGGGACGAAAAATTCATAAAAAACCAACTCCGCTTTTAGGTGGTCTTGGTATTTTTTTAGCTTATTTTTTATTACTTTTTATTTTGTCAGATCGTTTTTTAAGCGGTGACCTTAATATTTTTCATCTTTTAGGTTTTTTTACTGGAGCTTTAATCTTAATTATTGGGGGAGCTTTAGATGATAAATACAACCTACAACCAGCGCGACAGATTATTTTTCCTTTATTAGCAATCTTAGCTGTTGTTTTTGGTGGAATTGAAATTATAAAAATTAGCAATCCTCTTGGTGGTGTTTTTGATTTAAATAAATATTTTTTCCTATCGCCACTTTTAGTTTCTGTTTGGCTTCTAGGAATGATGTATACAACTAAACTTTTAGATGGTGTTGATGGTTTAGTAACCGGCATTGGTGCCATTGGCTCTTTTATTATTTTTCTTTTTACTCTGACAACCAATTATTATCAACCAGATATCGCTTTTGCCGCCCTATTATTTGCTGGAACTGTTTGCGGCTTTCTGATTTTTAATTGGTATCCGGCAAAAATATTTTTAGGGGAAGGGGGCTCTTTGTTAATCGGTTATGTTTTGGGTGTTTTAGCGATTATTTCAGGGGCAAAAATTGCCATGGCCCTTTTAATTATGGGCATTCCTATTCTTGATGTTTTTTGGACGATTTTAAGACGGTTAATTAAAGGAAAAAATCCTTTTAAATTTTCTGACAAGCAACATTTACATCATCGCCTTCTTGATTTGGGGCTTAGTCAAAAACAAACAGTTCTAATTTTTTACACCCTATCTTTTGTCTTTGGTTTTTCTGGTTTATTTCTCCAAAGTCGCGGAAAATTTCTAGCTTTAGTTTTTTTGGCACTTTTAATGTTCTTAACAGTTTTAATTTTTTGGTTGTTCGATAAAAAGAAAAAGTAAATAATTTTGGTTTTAAGGTCTTTAATGCTATAATTAAAGAAATAAACACTTTAATATATGTTTTATAAAATTATTAAATCAACAGTGCTTTTAGTTTTAATTGCTTTTGTTTTTAGTGCCTGCTCCTTACCTGTTAAGCAAAAAATAGAAGAAGCCCCTTTGGTTACAATACCAAAAGACTTAGAATTAAAGCCCTTGGATTTCACAAAAACAGGGAAACTTAAAAAGTTTAAGGATTATTCAGAACTAAACACTTTTTTAGCGACTAATGTCATAGAATCATATAGTGAAACAGTAAAAACTGATAGTGAAACAGTAAAAACTGAGCTTCAAGCGTCTTTAGTTTTGGATTATTTTAAAGATAATAACAGTGATAATCCAAGAGAGGCTGATATTTTAAAACAGAACCAGAATTTCTCTTTTGCTTTAGTAAAAAATGAACTAACTATTCTAAGACTTAGTGATCTTGACTCAAGTCTGCTGGCAAAAATAAATTTTGATTCTCGTCCTAGTGGAATTTTGTCTTTCGGTAGCTCTTTAGTAGTTTATGGTGATGATGAAATAATCAATAAGAGAGAGAGTTCTAATTTTCAATTTGTTCAAGTTTTTGATTTAAGTACACCAGCTAGTCCTAAGAAAATTTATGACTTGTCTTTTGAGGGGGATTTGAAAAATATTTTCATTGAAAATGGGCAGCTTTATGTTTTAACTGAAAAAAAAGCCCCATCTAAATTAGCTGAACAATCTTTGCCAAAAGTTTTAAATACAGGCAAGGCTTTAGCTCTTAAATGTGATGGTATAGAGAGCTGCTTCACGCCCGAAGTTTTTTATTTTGATACTAATTATCGTGCTGCTAGATTTTTTAATATTAATGTAGTGGATTTGGCAAATGAATTTTCTCCTCTAAAAGGCCAAAGTTACCTTTTAAGTGAAAATCATGAGGTTTATAGTTCCGAAGCTTCAATCTTTATTTCTTATTTTGAAACTTTAGATGAGGAGCCATTTTATTTTGCGGCTCAAACCGAGGTACTTTCTAGTCTTTTAACGGATGCAGAAAAAGATAAAATTAAAGAGGTTGAAGCTTTATCCGATTTTGTTTTAAGTCAAAGAGAGAAGATGTTAAAAATGTCTGCTATTTTTGAATCTCATCTAAGTTCTCTAAAAGAGGTGGAGAAAACGTTATTGGAAGTTGATATTAAAGATACAGCTAATGAAAAAATTGCTGGGGCTAAAGTTTCTAATAAAACTTTAATTCATAAAATAAGATTAAGTAAATCTGGTTTGGATTATTATGCCATGGGAGAAGTGACCGGAAAAATAATGAATAATTATTCAGTTTTACAAAAAGGATCTTATGTTTATTTGGCGACAAGAAATTCTGAGCGCTTAAATGAAGAAGGGGAGAAGCAGTATTATAGTAGTGTTTATGTGCTTGATTTAGCTTTAAGACCACTTAGTAAGATGGAAAACTTGTCTTCAAAAGAAGAAATTTATGGAGTTAGATTTTTAGGTAATCGAGCCTTTTTAGTTTCAGCCAAGGAAAACGGCCCCCTTTTTGTTATTGATTTCAAAGATAAAGCTAAGCCGGTATTTTCTGGGACCTTAAAAGTTCCGGGAAATAATGTTTATTTAAAACCGATTGATGAAAATGGTGATAGATTTATTAGTCTTTCCTATAACTTAGATAGTAGCTCCGGCACTGAGCTTAGAAATGGCATTAAACTATCATTATTTGATTTTAGTAATTTAAAAAGTCCACGCGAACTTGATAGCTATTTAATTGGTGATGCTAATTCTGATTCGCTTACCTTTACCGATAAAAGATCTCTTTATTATTCTCAAGAACTTAAGACTTTAATTTTTCCGGCAACTTTTAAAGAAAATAATCGTCTCCATTTTTCTGGTTTATTTGCTTTTATTGTTAATGGTGATGCTCTAGAATTAAAAGGAAAGCTAGATCATTCTTTGGGTGGTTTTTATAATCAAGTTGACAGTTTTAAGAACTTAACTTATTTTGATAATTCAGTTAAAAGAAGTTTTGCTAATAAAAACTTTATTTATTCTTTTTCCAATAAGTTCTTTCGTTCAGCGAATATTGATGATATAGATAACGCTAAATCTCTAGAGCTAATAATCCATAGCGATGATTTATTAGTTTCTTCTTTTGGTGTTGGTAATCCAGAAGGCTTGGGTGTTAATGAGAATGTGGTTGAAGATTCTAATATTGATAAAAATCTTGATGGTTTAGGCCAAGACGAAGCTTATGACAAAGAAGGTAACTTACTTGTGCCTGAATATTTCAAAGATCCTATTTTTGAAAACGAGTCGATATATGAGCCTGGAATGAGTAGTGGCCCTGGAGTAAATGATAGTGGCTCTTTAATTGATTCAGGTTTTGAGGAAGCCGAGTTGTTCGAAGATCCAGCCATAACTTTATAATTTAAATTTTAAATAATTTATCCATGAAAAACAGACGGTTTATTCCATTAGTTACTCCTTTTATCTTATTTATTTTAAATGAGCTTGTTTTTATTCAACCAAAGTTATTCTTTGTTTCCTTGTCTTTAGGAGCTTTAGTATTATTTTTAAGCGTTAGAATTTTAGGACGAGAGAATAGAGAGAAATATTGGCCGTTTTTTTCAGTTTTACCAATTTTAATTTTTTTAGGCCCAAGTTCTTACTCAGCCTTAATTGCCTCGAAAGTCCTAGTTCAATTAATGTTCCTTCTTTCTTTTCTATTAAATTTTTATTATTTACGAACTCTCTATTACTACTTAGTGAATAAAGAGTATAATCGCGGCTTGCAAATAGGCTCTTTCTCAGTTTTAGCTGGATTCTTTATTGTTTTTTCTTTTTATACTTTAGTTTTTATTTTACCGCTTTTTATTAATTTAGCTCCAGCTTTATTAGCGCTCATTCCTTTACCAGTTGTTTGGTTTTTGTTTTTCAAAGGGGTTTATTTTAATATAAATTCTTTTAAAGATGGTTCTTTAATTTTTTTAATTAATACTTTAATTCTCGCTCAGCTATCATGGATGCTTTCCTACTTCCCCTTGAACTCAAATATTCTGGGTTTTCTTGTCGCTTTAATTTATTATTTATTATTAATTATTTCCTTGCTTCATTTCAAGGGCAGTCTTAGTCGCAGGACTATTAAGTGGCCACTAACTTTAGTTTTATTTTCGGTTTTTATATTATTTTTAACAGCCCGTTGGCTCTAGATTCTATTTATTTATGTCAAACCCTAAATTAGAAAAAAACAAAAAAATTGAGTTTAAAAATTTTTGGCTATATTTTTTATTATTTTTTATTTGTGCGATTATTGCTGGTATTTTCGGAGGCACAATTATGCGCGGTTATATAATAAAAGATATTTATTCTCCTTATTCTGATTATAGCGAGGTTGATCTTGGAAATTTAAATCCATCAAATCCGAGCCTGATAATTAGTGAGCCAAAAAATGTAGTTGTTAATCAGGATGTAAAAATTTCTGAAACTATTAATAATTTAAAGCCATCGTTTGTTTCTGTCTTTGAGAAAATTGAGGTGCCAATAATAGCCACTAAGTTAATTGATGATAATTCTGGAGTCGAAGTTGATGCTGAAAAAATAGATTATAATTATTATGATTTAAGAAACCCATTGTTAATTGGTTTTATTATTACTTCTGACGGCTGGGCGATTGCTTCAGTTGATGATAATTTTGATTTTTTAAAAACAGACTTAGTTGTTGTTGATAGTAATCGTCGAGTTTATGAACTAGTTAATTTATCAGAAGTTAATAGTGACGGTTTGATACTTTTTAGATTAAGTGAAGCAAAAAATCTTGTTGTTAGAAAAAATTTATCTAAAATTAATTTCTTTTTAGGTCAAAGCTTACTTGCCTTTAAAGATTTAAATTCGGTTCATCCTCTTAATGTAAGTTCTTTGAAAGAAACGCAAGCACTTTTAAGTTCCGAGAGCTCAAGTCTAAGTTTAGAGCTTTCTGTTCCGGCACAAGATATAAAAAATAGTTTTATTTTTAATTTAGCTGGTGATTTAGCATTGATTGTAAACAATAAAGGAGAATTAGTTCCAGCTTTTTCTTATGATTATCAGTGGCGTAGTTTAATTGAGACCAATTCTCTCGGTCGTCCATTTCTTGGTATAAACTATTTAGATTTAAGTGATATAAAAATTGCTTCCTCAAGTCAAGATTTAAATAAAGGCGCCTTACTTTTTTCGGACGGGAAAGTCCCAGCGGTTTTAATTAATTCTCCGGCCGCTAAAGCTGGTTTAAAAGAAGGGGATATTATTACTTGGATTAATAATTATGAATTAAATTCAGGTAATGACTTAGCGGAAATTGTTAGTCTATATAAACCGGGGGATAAATTAACTATTAATTATTTAAGAGAGGGAAAAACTTTTAAACTTGAATTGGTTTTAGAGCCTAGCCCTTTAGAAGTTGATATTAGTCCTAAACTTTAGTCTTATATAAATTTTGATTTCAGCCTCCTCTTTATTAAATAATTTAAAAATATGATTAACTCAATTAAAAAATTAAAAAAGATTAATGCTAAAAAAGTTTTATTAAGACTTGATTTAAATGTTCAAATTAAGGACGGTAAAATTTTAGATGATTATCGTTTAGAGGCAGCTAAGGAAACAATTGAGTTTTTATTAAAAAAGAAAGCTAAATTAATAATTATTAGTCATCTCGGTAAGGCTGAAGGGAAGCGTGATGAAAAATATTCTTTAAAGCCGGTTGCCTTAAAGTTAAAAGAAATTTTAAAACAACCACTTAAATTTAGCCCTGAACATGAGCCACTTAAAGTTTTAAATGAAGTTTCTAAATTAAAAAATGGAGAAATTTTAATGCTTGAAAATCTTCGTTTTAATTCTGGGGAATTAAAGAATGAGACTCTTTTTGCTAAGCAACTCGCTTCTTTAGCAGATTTATATGTCAATGACGCCTTCTCGGTTTCTCATAGAAGCCAGGCCTCAGTTGATGCGATTAAAAAATATTTACCTAGTTATGCTGGCTTGTTAATGGAAAAAGAATTAGAAGCTTTAGCTAAAATTTTAAAACCAAAAAAACCTTTTATTGCGATTATGGGTGGAGCAAAAATTTCTACTAAAGCGCCTTTGATTGAAAAATTTTTAACTAAGGCAGAAAAAATATTAATTGGTGGTGCCCTAGCAACAACTTTTGTTAAAGAAATGGGTTTTGAAGTTGGCAAGTCTTTATATGATAAAGACTCAGCTAAAATTATTACAAAACTTTTTAAAATTAAGGGAGCAGCAGAAAAAATTTCTTTGCCAATTGATTTTGTTGTTTTAACAAGAGACGGTAAAGCTAAAGTAGTGAGGCCAGATGAGGTTAAAAAAAGCGAGTCGATTTTAGATATTGGTCCAGAAACAATTGGTATTTTTGCCGAGTATATTAAAAGCGCCTCAACTTTAGTTTGGAATGGACCGATGGGTAAATTTGAGGATGGGCGTTTTAAACAGGGAAGTTTATCTTTAGCTCGTTTAGTTGCTACTCGTTCTAAAGGTAGGGCTTATGGTCTAGTTGGCGGTGGAGAAACGGTTGCTGTTTTAAAGATGACTAAGATGGAGGAATATGTTGATTTTGTTTCAACCGCAGGCGGAGCCATGTTGTCTTATCTTGGTGGCGAAAAAATGCCTGGTTTAAAAAAAATTGTTAAATAAAAAAATATGGCTAACAAGAAAAAAGTTTTAATTAAAGACATAATTGCTTTGGAGATTTTAAATTCTTCTGGTCGCTCGACTTTAGAAATAAAAATTATAGGTGATAATAATCAAAGGGCTAGCGCTAGTTATGCCTTTGATAATTATGAAACACTTTTTTCTGATAAAGATAAACTTGATAATGATGAAAAACGATATAAGGGTTGGGGTCGTTTAAATTCTATTGAACTTGTTAATAAAAAAATTAAACCCGAGCTATTAGGACACAATATTTTTGAGCAAGTTGAGCTTGATGAGAAATTAAAAGAACTTAATGGGCCAGAGCGAAATAATTTAGGCCCAGCTTTAATTTATTGTATTTCTTTGGCTTGTGCTAATTTAGCGGCCAGCAGTTTAAATCAAGAACTTTTTCTTTATATTACTAGGCTCTATAATTTAAGAGCGATTAATAAAAATACTTTACCCTTGCCAATTTTTAATATTTTTAATGGTGGTGATACCGGTGATACTGATTTAGATTTTCAAGAATTTCTTTTAATTCCTAAAAGAGCAACGGTTAACGAGATGATAAGAAAGAGTAGCGAAGTTTTCTTGGAATTAGCTGAGGTTCTAAAAGAAGCTGGCCTTGATACTGATACTGGTCAAGAGGGCGGTTATGCGCCGGAAATGGATTCTAGTATTGAGGCACTTGAATTTATAATAACAGCAATTCTTCGTCGTGGTTATAATCCGGGAGAAGATTTTGATTTAGGCTTAGATATTGGTTCTTCAATTTTATATGACACCGAGACTAAGAAATATATTTTTTCTTTGGACGGAAATTATTTTAGTGCCCTTGACCTAACTTCTTTATATGAAGAATGGTTAAGTCGTTATCCAATTATTTATCTTGAGGATGCGTATAGCGAGAATGATTGGGAATCTTGGCATAAACTCAATACTCGGCTTGGTAAGGATTTAGCAATTTCAGCCGACGATTTATTAGCTTCAAATATTAAGCGCCTGCGTCAATCTTTAGATAAGAAGGCTTTAAACACTGTGGTTTTAAAACCAGCGAAGGCCGGAACCTTGACTGAGTCAGTTTTATATGCGAAGCTAGCTCAAGACCATGACTATAAATTAGTAGTTTCTGGGCTTAATCAAGAGACTAATGATAAGTTTATTGCTGATTTAGCTGTGAGCTTGGGAGCAGATTATTTCAAGGCTGGTTCCTTAGCTCGAGGAGAAAGAACAATAAAATATAATCGCCTACTTGAAATTGAATCCGAATTATAAACTAATTTCATTTATGAATATTATTCAAGACGCTTTAAATTCTACTGATCCTGAAGAAGTTGACTATAGATCGCGACCACGACCGGTGATTTTGTTATTACTTGATGGTTTTGGTGTGGCCCCGGTTAACGAAGGAAATGCTTTTTCTCAAATTAAAACTCCAACTATTAACAAATTAATCAATGATTATCCAGTTGCTTTACTTAGCTCCTTATCTGGCTCGGTTAATCAGAGATATTTAAATTTAGGAACAGCTAATAATGATGAAGAAATAAATACTGACTCTAGTGAAACTTTTTTAAGTCTAAGTTCGGTATTGGCAGATAAAAATTTAAAGCAATTAAAAATTACTGAAAGCAGCCGTTTCGCCGCTTTAACCAGTTTTTTTAATGGTTTAAAAGAAGATAAGCTTCCACTTGAAGAATGGCAAATCGTCTCATCAACTTTAAAAAATGGAAAGTCTTTAAGCCGGGGGCTATTAACAAAAAAAATATTTTCTGAACTTTTAAATCATTTAAATGAAATCCGACCCAATGATTTAATTATTGTTTCCGCTCCCGGAATAGATTTGGCGGCAAGAACAGGCGATATGGAAGCTGTCCGTCAAGAGATTGCTTTAGTTGATAAATTTTTGAAAAAAATAACTGATAAGGTTATAGAGAAAAATGCTTGTCTTTTAATTTCTTCTGTTTTTGGTAATGCGGAAAAAATGTTGGATCTTGGTATGGAAATAAATGATAATGGTCCAACCAAAAATCCCTTGGCACTAATTTTTGTTAGCTCTGATTTTCAAGGTTTAAGAGTTGGTAAAACCGATGTAATGGATTCAGATTTAAGCTCTTTGCTTGTCTCCGGCTCTTTAATTGATATTGCTCCAACGATTTTGGAAATTATGGGCTTAGAAAAGCCAGCGTCAATGAAGGGTAAAAGTTTGGCAGGGAATTTGTTGTAAAATTTAAAAAGATATTTGACAAGCTTTAAAATAAAGAATAAAGTAAAAAGTTAAATTTTTTAAAAAACTATTTTTTAAAATATTAAAGTACATTAACATTAACAATAAAAACTAATAATATGAAAGAAAACATTAAAGGTTTAAATGACCGCGACCTTGAGATATTAGATATCTTGGGATTTGATCCTAAAAAAGATTTGTCTAGTTTTTTAGAAACAAATCTTAAAACCGCGGATGCTTCCGATCTCCATGATCAAGGAATTGCCTTACGCTCTGTCAGGATGATCTTAAAAAAAATGAAGCCATATCATAAAGTTTTCATTAGAAAGCAATATGATAGTTTTTATGATGATGTCGCTAATTTCTCATCAGCTGAAAACGTGGTTTGCTTCTTAAGTAACGTCTTCTCTGTAAGCACGAAGCGAGAGGCGTCAGCATCGCATTATTGGTAAGATTAGATAAATTAAAACCCGACGAGAAGAAAAATCGCCGGGCTTTTTATTTTATAATTTGTTTAATCCTTATTGCTAGCTATCGCCTCAAGCCTATTTTTTTAGATAGCAAAAATAAGGTAACCGACTAAGCTAGTTATAATCCCCACTAAGGCACCGACTAAAACTTGAAGGGGGGTGTGGCCAATTTTTTCTAATAGTTTTGGATAAGAGAAATCTAAAAAAGAATCTTCGTGTAAATCCTTAACTAAAACATTTAAAGTTTTACCATGTTGGCCTAAATAATTTCTTAAACCAATGGCATCAACAATAACAATTAAAGCAAAAACAAAAGCAATTGAGAAAAAGCTTGAATTTACTCCATGAATTAAAGCAATTATTGTTACTAAAGCAACGACAACAGCAGTATGTCCGCTCGGCATATCGGAATAAGCGAAAATGTCACGAAAAGTTAGTTTTCTCTTAGTTGCCCTGATTATCATTTTTGTTCCTTGAGCAATGGTAAAGGAAACTATTGGGCAGAGAAAAACTAAGTACTTAGCAATTAAGGCTTCCATATTATTATAACTAAATTTAAAACTATTTTAGATATCAAGATTTTGAACTTTTTTGGCGTGGGTTTGAATAAAGTTTTTACGAGGAGCAACATTATCACCCATTAACATATCAAAAATTTGGTCAGCCTTAGCAGCGTCTTCAACTGTTACTTGCTTAACAATTCTTGTTTCTGGGTTCATAGTTGTTTCCCAAAGTTGTTCCGGATTCATCTCCCCTAAACCTTTATAGCGTTGAATATGAATTTTACTATTTTTCTTTTTTTCTGCTTCTTCAGCTGCTTTTTTAATAATGGCTTCATCTTTTTCTTCAATTACAAAAGTTTCCTCATCGTCATTTTCTTCAGAAATTTCAATTGAATCTTCTGGAGTTCCGCCAAGACTAATAATAATTGCCTCTTTTTCTTCTTCAGTATAAGCATAGCTAACAGAACTACCTTTTTTAATTTGGTATAAAGGTGGTTGAGCGATATAAATGTGGCCATCAGTAACTAGGGAATTAAAGTGACGGAAGAATAGAGTTAGAAGTAAAGTTCTAATATGAGAGCCGTCAACATCAGCATCCGTCATGATAATAATTCGGTGGTATCTTAATTTTGCTAAATCAAATTGTTCGTCAATATTAGTACCAAGCGCAATAACTAAATTTTTAATTTCATTATTAGCTAACATTTTATCTAAACGAGCTCTTTCAACATTTAAAATCTTTCCTCGTAAAGGAAGGATCGCTTGAAATCTTCTATTACGACCCTGCTTAGCAGAGCCTCCAGCTGAGTCTCCCTCAACAATATAAATTTCGCATTCTTCAGGATGGCGACTTGAACAGTCGGCTAATTTACCAGGAAGAGTCATGCCTTCAAGCGCGCCTTTTCTTAAAATTGTGGCGCGAGCGGAGCGAGCGGCGAGACGCGCCTGGGAAGAGAGAATACATTTTCCAATAATTGCCTCACCTTCTTTTGGATGTTCTTCTAGATAAGTATTAAAGGCTTCGCCAAAAATTGATTCAACATAGCCTTTCATTTCGGCACTTCCTAGCTTTCCTTTGGTTTGACCTTCAAATTGAGGGTCTCCTAATTTAACACTAATGATTGCGGTTAAACCTTCACGCACATCTTCTCCGGTCAAGTTTTCTTCTTTTTCTTTTAATAAATTTTTACTACGAGCGTAATTATTTAAAGTTCTGGTTAGAGCCGATTTAAAACCAGCAACATGAGTTCCGCCTTCCGGGTTATGGATATTATTAGCAAAGGCCAAAAGGGTTTCATTATACTCATCGTTATATTGAAGAGCTACCTCAACTTTACAATCATTAATATCTTTATCAACATAAAAAACAGTTTCATTTTTTACGTCTTTATTTCGGTGAAGAGATTTAATATAGGATTTAATCCCGCCTTCAAAGTGGAAACGATATTTTTTCTCACGATGACTCTCTCTTTTATCATTAATATTAATAGTTATGCCTTTGGTTAAATAGGATTGCTGTCTTAAACGATCTAAAATTTTACCCCAGCTAAAATCTAGCTCGGTAAATATTGTTGCATCTGGTTTGAAAAAAATTGTTGTCCCCCTATCGTCACACTTACCAACAGCCTTAGCTGGTTTTTGAGGAATTCCAGCTTTAAATTCTTGCTCCCAAATTTTTCCATCGCGATGAATTTCGGCTTTTAAATATTCACTTAAGGCATTAACGACGGAAACACCAACACCGTGAAGTCCTCCGGAAACTTTATAACCACCACCACCGAATTTTCCACCGGCATGAAGTTTGGTCAAAACCGTTTCTAGAGCAGAAATTCCAGTTACTTTGTGCATTCCTACCGGGATACCGCGACCATTATCGCGAACCGAGACTAATCTATCGGGTAATAAATTAACCCAGATTTCGTCAGCGTGACCCGCCATAGCTTCATCAATTGAGTTATCAACGACTTCCCAGATAAGATGGTGGAGGCCGGCAGCGGAAGTTGAGCCGATATACATTCCCGGGCGTTTTCTAACTGGGTCTAAACCTTCAAGAACAGTAATTTGGTCGGCACCATAATCACTGTTTTTTTCATCTTTTTTTGCCATATAAATAAAAAACTCCCTTAATTTGGAATTAATTTCTTAGATTTTTAAACATTTTCACATAGATATTGTAGCAAGCTTTAATGATAAAAGCAAATGCTAAAAAGAGTTTATTTTGTCTTAAATTTGGCATTTTTTTCAAATTTAAGTTAAGATGTAAGTAAGATTTAAGGATATTATTTAATTATTAAGGATTAATTTTATGGCAAAAATACTAGTTACTGGGGGAGCTGGTTTTATCGGCTCTAATCTAGTTGATGCTTTAATTAAAAATGGCCATAAGCTTGTTGTTGTTGACGATCTTTCTTCGGGTTTAAAGAGCTATATTAATAAAGAAGCAACTTTTTATCAGTTAGATATTAGCTCCGACGAACTTGAGCCGGTTTTTGCTAAAGAAAAGCCGGATTTTGTTTTTCATTTGGCGGCGCAAATTGAAGTCGCTAAGTCAATGATTGACCCGCGACATGACGCTAAAATAAATCTTGATGGCGGTTTAAAAATTTTAGAAGCTTGTCGTTTGCATGAAGTTAAGAAAATAATTTTCTCTTCAACTGGGGGAGCTATTTATGGCGATACTGATTTAATTCCGACTAAAGAAGATTGTCCCGCTTATCCTTTATCATTTTACGGTATTCATAAATTAACTTTTGAGAAATATTTAAATTTGTATTATCATAATTACGGTTTAAATTATTCAGTTTTAAGATTCGCTAATGTTTATGGACCACGTCAATTTAAAGGCGGGGAAGCGGGAGTAATTGCTATTTTTACTGATAACGCTGTGTCTGATAAAACTAGTTATCAATTTGGCGACGGACGACAAACTCGTGATTTCGTTTTTGTTAGTGATGTTGTTGCTGCTTTAATTTCAGTGATGGAAGTTGATTATCAAGGAGAAATTAATATTTCCTATGGCTTAGAATCAAGTTTATTAGATATTCGTGAAGCCCTAAATAAAGCTCTTGATAAAAAAATCTTAGTAGAAGAAAAGCCGGCTAAGCCGGGAGAACAAAGACGAAGTTGTTTAGATAATTCTTTAGCTAAGAAAATTTTAAATTGGGAACCAAAAGTAAACTTAGAGGAGGGAATTGAAAAAACTGTTACTTGGGCTAAAAATAAAAATAGTTAAATATTTATATATGCCAAAAATTATTATTGCTAATTGGAAAATGAAATTATCAGTTGAAGAGAGTTTACGTTTAGCCTCTAAATTAAATGTTGGTTTAGTTAAAAGTCATCGACAAGTAATTGTTTGTCCTGATTTTGTTAGCTTACCTTTAATTGCTGCCTCTGGTTTTTCAGATAATTTTAGTCTTGGTGCTCAAGATTGCGCTATCAAAAATAATGGCGCTTTAACTGGCGAGGTTTCCTCATCGACTTTAAAAGAAGTTGGGGCAACTTATGTAATTTTAGGTCATAGTGAAAGACGTCAACTTCAGAAAGAGGATGATGTAACTATAAATGAAAAAGTTTTAGCGGCGCTTGAGGCGGGTTTGAAAGTTATATTATGTGTTGGCGAAAGTGCTAAAGAAAAAGCTGCTAAAGAAACTAAGAAGGTTATTTTAAAACAACTTAAAGGCGCTTTAAAAAATGTTTCTTTGAAAAAAAGTCCTAAAGGCGCCGAGGTTTTAATTGCTTATGAACCGATTTGGGCAATTGGTAGCGGGGAAGC